>Ga0182024_10000690_pt1 | contig 87799 bp, 82 predicted proteins | sample P32metaG_FD_120480 | JGI IMG/M metagenome (GOLD analysis project Ga0182024, IMG submission 120480) | Permafrost microbial communities from Stordalen Mire, Sweden - P3-2 metaG (Illumina Assembly) | ecosystem: Environmental > Terrestrial > Soil > Wetlands > Permafrost | place: Sweden: Stordalen... | reverse complement strand
CGACCAGCGCGAAAACCAGTCCGGTCAGCACCCCGCCGACCAGCAGCTGCGCGAAGGTCGTCAGTGCTTCCACGCCGGCATCGGCCAGATCGGCGCGCTCACCGCGACATCGAACGGCCACACTGTTTCGTACTTCCCGTCCTGAATCTGCTCGATGATGCCGGAGCCGCCTTGATTCTGGCCGCTCGCATCGAACTGAATGTTCTTCCACGGCATCAGGGTCAGGTTGCCGGGGATGTTGGTCTTCTGCAGCGCGGTGCGAATCGCGTCGGGCTTGGTCGAACCGGCGCGGTCGAGAGCATCGGCGAGCACCAGCACACCCATGAAGTCGCGCGCCGTGTTGCCGTCGAGCGGCTTGCCGCTAAAGCGCAGCTCGAAGAGTTGGTTGATGAGCGGCACCGCATGGTTGCGGTGTTTGATGTCGAGCGAGAACACTTCGCGGGTGAAGATCCCCTCGGCGTCTTTGCCTTCCGTGCGCACGAAGTTGGGATCGATGAAGCCCGCATCCTGTGCCATGATCGCCTGCGGCTGAACGCTCTGATCCTTGAACCCGCGCATGAACAGGAGCGCATCGGGCAGATACGAGGCCATCATGATGACGTCGGGCGCGGCGGCTTTGACCTTCTGCACCTCGGCGTTGACTTCGGTCGTGGTCGCAGTGTACGCGATCCGCGAGACGATCGTATAACCGTATTTCTTCGCCAGCTGTTCTTCCGCGTCGCCGGCTCCGGCTCCGAACAGACCGTCTTCCCCAACGATCGCGATCTTCTTCACATCGATCTTCTTGGTGCGCTTCAGGTCGCCGAAGAACTGGAAGAAGTTGTCGGCGAAGGTCGCATCGCTCGGCGTGGTACGGAAGAACCACTTGAGCCCGCGCGTCGTGAGCGACGGCGCCGACGAGTCGGGGTTGAGGAACGGAATGCCGTAGCGTTCCGCGACTTGCGACGCCGTCGCGGTCGTCGACGACGTATAGCAGCCGATCAGGGCGACCGCGTGCTCCTGGGTGATCAGCTGCTCGGCGGCAGCGCGCGCCTGATCGGGCTTGCCCTGCGAGTCGGCGAAGACGAGCTTGATGCGCGCGTGCCCGAGATGCGGCAAGCCGCTCTTCCCAACCATCGGCAGCGGATAGCTCACGTGGCCGTTGACCAAGTCCTGCGCCAACAGCTGGGCGGTGCGCAATGCGGCTCCCGTCTGCGCCGAGGCACCCGTGAGTGGTAGAACCGAACCGATCACGATGTCGGGCGGGTCGGCGGCGCCCGTCGGCGCGAGCGGGAGCGCGGTCAGCGTCAGGGCTGTGGCGAGCGCGAGCGCGAGCCGGCGTGCGAGCATACGAGTCTCCTTCAGACGGGTCCGTCTCCGCGTCGCGCGGATGGGTCACGATAACGAGGGTACGACGGGCGCGTCAATAGACCGGTTTCCAAAGGAGTTCCGCGCGCAACCGCGAGCCGCGACACCCGTCGCGACCGCGGACCGCTTGGACGGCTCGAATTACTTGGGCGGGGGCGGCGGCGGCGGCGTTCTCCGCGGCGGCGGACGCTGATGAACCACGTGCGGATGCGGCGGCGCGGGGGGCCGCGGCGGCGCGGTACGGATCGGCATGGCCCGGACCGGCGGCGCGATACGCACCGGCGGTGCATGGTAGGGCGGTTGGGTACGAACCGGCAACGCACGATACGTCGGCTCGACGCGCACCGGCGGCGGCGGCACCGCACGATACGGGGTCGGCACCGGACGATACGGCGTCGGCACCGGACGATACGGCGGCGCGGTGCGGACCGGACGCACCGTTTCGATCGGGAGCGCATGGACCGGCGGAACGGTGCGCAACGGCACCGGATGATCCGTCGGGAACACGTGGCCGGGTGCAGTCGGTCGAATTGGGCCGACCGGTTGCCCGGGCATTGGACGACGCGGCGGGCCGGTGTGGATCGGCCGCGGCGTTCCGGCCGGCAGCGCGTGGAAGGTCGGACCCGGACGCGGCGTCGGAGCGCGCGGCGGCGGAACGACGCGCGGGATGTTCACGCGATCGGCCGGTGTGACTGGGACGAAACCCGCGGGACGCGCGCTGGGGCTCAAGGGATGCGCGACGGTCAGGACCGGCGGACGATTATTGTTGAAGCGCGCGAGCAACCCGCGATCTTGCCCGGCGGTTTGGATGTGCTGTTGCTGCGCGACGGTCGGGCCGAGGTGCCGGGCGCGTGCGACGATCAGCTGCTGCGCGTTCGGGCTCGCCTGCACGCCGCCTCGTCCGCCGTTGAACCCGATGCGCGTGCGCGAGTTGTTGACGTACACCGTGCGGTCGACGTAGACGTTGCGCACGATCGTGATGTTCACGCGTGTGACGTACGTGTTGTAGCGAAAATGGGGACCGTCCCAACGTCCGCCGTCGTACCCGTTGCCGTAGTAGCCGCAGCCGTAGTTCACGCCGCCGTAGAAGCCGACCGCCGTCGCCCAATAGCCGCGGTGCCAGCCGTAGCGTCCGTTGCCGAATCCCCAGTAGCCGGGCGTCCACAAGTAACCCGGCTGCGGCGCCTGGACCCAGGTTCCCGGGACCCAAAAGAAGCCGAACGGCCCGAAGCCCCAGTAGCCCGGCTGCCACAGGTAGTCAGGCGTCGGCACGTAGGGCTGCTCGTAGACCGGGATCGGCGGCGGCGGCGAGTCCGAATAGTCATACTGATCATCGCCCGCCGGGGCGGCTTCGGGCGCATACTGTTGCTGCTGCTGCGGAGGCGCGCCGGCGGTCGAGATCGACACCAAGTGCTCGCTCTCGTTCCAGTCGACGCTCGCACCGAGTGCTTCCGAAACGAAACGCAGCGGCACGAAGGTACTGGCACCGACGATGAACGGTGCGACGTCGAGCGTTTGGGGCTGACCGTTGATGGTCGCGTCGGTCGAACCAATGTGCAGCGAGACGTCGCGGCCGTTGCCGGTCGCGTTGATCGTCCCGTTGTCGTACACGACGCTCGCGCCGAGCCGTTCGAAGATGCCCCGCAGCGGGACGAACACGCGTCCGGCCTGGATGATCGGCGGCGGCTGGAGGTCGAGGTTGCTCCCGTCGACCGTCACGTTGACTTGCGCGGCGGCGGGCAGCGCCATGGCCACCATCGCGGCCAGCGTCCCCATGGCCATCGCTGCAAACCGAACCAGACCTTTGAATTCCAAGCTTCGATCCTCCGACCCGGGCGACCCGAACCGATTGCCGGTGTGAGCGGCAGCGTTCCTCTAAGGCCCCATGATCCTCATGGCGCCCTTACCCCGATCGATGCCGTCGCCGCCGGCCGGCGAAGCGCCTCAGGCCGGCGGTTTGAGGTACATGACCGCGATCAAGGCCACCATGAGTGCGATCAAGCACCACCCGCCGAACGGCCGAGCGTTCCCGATCGCGGCCAGCAGCGCCGGTGAGGGCGTCTCGTCGGGCGAGGCCGCCGCGGCCTCGTAGATGCGGATGGCTCGCGTACGATTGAACAGGATGCCGATCAGCGCGCCGCAGACGACCAGGCCATACGCGACGAGAGCCATGGCGAAAGCAGCGACTCACCCCGCTCGAGCGCGACCGTGAAGCCAAGCAAAATCGCGAGCCCGAACAGTGGGCCGACCATGGGGCCCGCACGCTGGGCGACGCCATAGGCGACGCGGATCGCCCGAGGATCGCGTGAGGCCGCGACCGCGGACAGCACGAAGTCGCCGACGATGACGAACCCGAAAGCCAGCGTGGCAAAGAATACGTGAGCGACCAGGGTGACGACCGAGACCATGGAACACCCTCCGTCAATACTGTGAGTGAGCGTTCACTCACAACGATTTCCCCACCTGCTGCCGGAGGTCCCGTTTGGCCCTGACGACGCGCGACCGGATTCTTCGGGCCGCGATCGCGGTCGTGCGCGAAGCCGGCTTGGCCGGCGCGACCACGCGCGCTATTGCGGAGAGCGCGGGGGTCGCCGAAGGTTCGATCTACCGCAACTTCGAGGACAAGACCGATCTGATCCGCACCGCGATCACCGAGTATCTGCTGCCGGACTTCATCGAACTGCTGCGCTCGCTGCCGTCACGCGTCGGAACCAAGACCCCGCAGGCACACCTGCGCACGGTGGCAACGCGCGCGCTGGCGTTCTATCGGGATGTGCTGCCGATGTGGTCGGCGCTCAGCGCGAACGTGGAGTTACGGGAATCGTTTCGGTCGCACACGCGCGGCGGGGAGATCGGCCCGCACCTCGCGATCTCCGGCGTCGCGCGCTACATCGAGCTCGAACAGCAGCGCGGCCGCATCCCGCCGCACGTCGATCCGAAAGCAGCGGCGCAGATGCTGCTGGGCAGCGTCTTTCAACAGGCCTTCTTCGCGCAGCTGGTCGGTGAAGACCACATGCCGCTCCCGGATGACAAGCTCGTCGAGCGCACCGTCCGCACGCTGCTTCGCACCTGAACCGGCGGCTACGTGCCGATCAGTTCCTTCAGCGCTTGCTGGAAGATCTTCGGAGCCTTGCCTTGGAAGAGCACGCTCTCGTTGCCCCCGATCTGGCGGCGCAGGTGAACGAGCTCGTCGCGTAACGCGGCAGCCTTCTCGAACTCGAGGTTCGCGGCGGCGTCGCGCATCTTGCGTTCGATCTCCTTGGCCATCGCCTCGGCCACCTCGCGCGGGAGCTTCTCCGCCCGGACGACGTTCGCGACTTCGGCGCCGCTGTTGGCGCCGCCGCCGACCAGACTGAGGATGTCGTGGACTTCCTTGCGGATCGACTTTGGTTCGATCCCGTGTTCGAGGTTGAACGCGACCTGACGTTCGCGGCGCCGCTTCGTCTCGCCGAGGGCCCTCGCCATCGACTCGGTCACGATGTCGGCGTACATGATGACCTTGCCTTCGACGTTGCGCGCGGCCCGGCCGATCGTCTGGATCAGCGAGGTGCCGGAACGCAGATAGCCTTCCTTGTCGGCGTCGAGGATGCCGACCAGCGATACCTCCGGCAGATCGAGGCCTTCGCGCAGCAGATTGATGCCGACCAGCACGTCGAACTCGCCCTTGCGCAGGTCGCGCAGGATCGCGATCCGCTCGAGCGTCTCGACTTCGCTGTGCAGGTAGCGGACGCGGATGCCGTTCTCGAGCAGATAGTCGGTCAGATCCTCGGCCATCTTCTTGGTCAGCGTCGTCACCAGGATGCGCTCGTTCTTTTCGGCGCGCAGCCGAATCTCGTCCATCAAGTCGTCGACTTGATGGCGCGTCGGGCGCACCTCGACTTCGGGATCGACCAGGCCGGTCGGCCGGATGATCATCTCGACCACTTGGCGTGATTTTCCGAGCTCGTACGTCGACGGCGTTGCCGACACGTAGATGACCTGCTGTACGTGGTCATCGAATTCGTCGAAGGTCAGCGGACGGTTGTCGAGGGCGGACGGAAGGCGGAAGCCGTGTTCGACCAGCGACAGCTTGCGCGAGCGGTCGCCGCCGTACATCCCGTGCACCTGCGGCAGCGTGACGTGCGACTCGTCGACCATCAGCAGCCAATCCTTGGGAAAAAAGTCGAGCAGGCACCACGGCGTCGAGCCGGGCTGGCGTCCCGAGAGCGGCGCGCTGTAGTTCTCGACCCCATTGCAGTAGCCGACCTCGCGCAGCATGTCGAGGTCGTAACGGGTGCGCTGCTCGAGCCGCTGCGCCTCGAGCAGTTTGCCCCCATCCCGGAAGAAGCGCAGCCGCTCTTCGAGTTCGTTCTCGATCTCGATCACGGCCCGGGCCAGCTTTTCGTCGGGCGTAATGTAGTGTTTGGCCGGGAAGATCTTGAGCTCGTCCTTCGATTCGACGTACTCGCCGGTCAGCTGGTTGACGACGTTGATCGCTTCGATCTCGTCGCCGAAAAATTCGATGCGATGGACCAGCTCCTCGTCGACCGCGACGAACTCGAGCGTGTCGCCGCGCACGCGGAAGGTCCCGCGAATGAGGTTCAGGTCGTTGCGGCGGTACTGCATCCCGATCAATTTGCGCAAGAACGCATCGCGGTCGAGCGACTGACCGACCCGGATGTCGGCCGACATCTCCATGTAGTCGGCCGGCGACCCGAGCCCGTAGATGCACGAGACCGACGCCACGATCAGCGTGTCGGGCCGGGTCAGCAGCGACTGCGTGGCCGAGTGGCGCAGGCGCTCGATCTCATCGTTGATGGAGCTGTCCTTCGCGATGTAGGTATCGGTGTGCGCGATGTACGCTTCGGGCTGATAGTAGTCGAAGTACGAGACGAAATACTCGACCGCGTTGTGGGGGAAGAAATCCCGGAACTCGGCGCAGAGTTGGGCCGCCAGCGTCTTGTTGTGGCAGAGCACGAGGGTCGGCTTCTGCACCAGCTCCACCACCCGCGCCATGGCCATCGTTTTGCCGGACCCGGTCACGCCCAGCAGCGTCTGGGCGCGGTCGCCGTCCAGCACTCCGCGCGCCAGCGCGTCGGTGGCCACCGGCTGGTCGCCGGCCAGCGGGTAGGTCGAGACGAGCTCGAAACGCGGCATGCTCGTCCTACAACCGCATCAAGTGAATGTATGGTGGCGCCCCCGTGCGCCAGGACAAGCGAGGCCGGACGACGCACGTTAGCGGCGCTTCCCCAGTGCGCCCAGGCGCGTCCGGAGGCAGAAGGAGCCGACGCTGTGATTCAGCCGCCCCTGTTGTTCAGCGGGACCTCCAACCGTCAGTTGGCGGAAGAGATCGCGAAGCGGATGCAGACGCGCGTCGGTAATGCGCTGGTCGACCGCTTCAAGAACGATGAGTGCCGGATCGAGATCCGGGAGAACGTCCGCGGGGCGGAAGTGTTCGTCGTGCAGTCGCTCTGCCGCTCGCCGCAGGGCGCGACGGTCAACGACTCGGTGATGGAACTGCTGCTGATCATCGATGCTCTGCGCCGCGCCTCGGCCAACCGGATCACCGCCGTCATCCCGTACTACGGGTACGCCAAGCAGGACAAGAAGACGAAAGGCCGGGAGCCGATCTCGGCCAAGCTGGTCGCGAACATGATCGAACGGGCCGGCGCCGAGCGCATTGTGACCCTCGATCTGCACGCCGCCCAGATTCAAGGGTTCTTCGATATTCCGGTCGACAACCTGATGGCCGCGCCGACCCTGTGCAACTACCTCAAGAACGAGAAGCTCGAAGGCGACCGCATCGTGGTCGTCTCCCCCGATGCGGGCGGCGTGCCGCGGGCTGAAACCTTCGCCAAGCGGCTCAAGTCAACGCTCGCCGTGATCATCAAACGGCGCCCCGAGCCGGACGTCTCCGAGGTCACCCACATCGTCGGCGACGTGCAGGGGAAAGTCGCCGTCGTGGTCGACGACATGATCTCGACCGGCGGGACCCTGGTGAAAGCGGCCGAGGCTCTGCGCAAGCGGGGCGCGACCGACGTGTACACGCTCGCGACGCACGGCATCTTCGCCGGCGACGCGATCGCCCAGTTCGAACGGTCGGAGATCAACCGTGTGATCGTGACCAACACGATCCCCCGCACGATCGAATCGCCCAAAGTCGAGCATCTGACCATCGCGCAGATCCTCGCCGACGCGATCAAACGCATCACGTCGAACCGTTCGGTCTCCGAGCTCTTCAACGGCGACGACGCCGAACGGGCATCCGAAGAACCTCCACCTGCCAAGCCGGGACCCGAAGTCCCCTCGGCACTCGCCGCAGCGCTCTAAGCGCGCGGCACCCTCCGTAGGAAACAGCACCACCATCATGGCGAAAGCCCGTTCGATCTCCACCATTACGCTCGAGCCACGCGACGAGTCCGGGACGACCGCAGCGCAGCGCGTGCGCCGCCTCGGGAAAATTCCCGGCGTCGTCTATGGCCACGGCTCGTCGACGCCGATCAGCGTCGATGCGCGCCAGCTCGCCGACTTGATCCATTCCGGCGGCAAGAGCCAGATCGTCGAGGCGACGATCGGCGGCAAGAAGGACTCGGTGCTGCTGCGCCGCGTCGAAGCCGACCCCATCTCGCGCAAGCCGCTCAGCGTTGACTTTCAGCGCGTCAAGCAAGGCGAAGCGATCACGGCCTCGGTCAACGTCGTCACCATCGGCACGCCGATCGGCGTCACCGAAGAGGACGGCGTGCTCGATGTGATCAGCCACGTGCTCGACATCCGCGGTCCGGCCCAGTCGATCCCCGATCACCTGACCGTCGACGTCGCGAACCTTCACGTGCACCAGCACATCACGGCCGCGCAGGTCGCGCTTCCGGAGGGCTTCACCCTGCTGACGCCTCCGGAAACCGTGGTCGCCTCAGTCGAGATCACGCGCGCCGCCGCCGTTGAAACGCCGATCGAGGCGCCGGTCGCAGCGGTCGAAACGCCGCCTGCCGTCTAGACCGCGCTGCACGAGCCCGCGGTGACCGCCGGCGTTCCCGCGGCGGGACTCGCGATGATCGTCGGCCTCGGCAATCCGGGGAAAAAGTACGCCCGTACGCGCCACAACGTGGGCTTCATCGTCGTCGACACGCTCGCCGAACGATGGGGCCTGCGCGATTGGCAGAAGAAGAACGAGGCGCGGTACGGGCTTGACCGTGCGCGTCAGGCGCTGCTGGTCGAGCCGCAGTCGTACATGAACCTCAGCGGCGGACCGGTGCTCGGTCTTGCGACCTTCTACAAGATTCCGCCGGAACGCGTCCTGGTCGTCGTCGACGACCTCGATCTGCCGTTCGGTACGCTGCGCATGCGCGCGCAAGGATCGAGCGGCGGCCACAACGGCCTCAACTCGCTGATCGAGGCACTGGGGCCGAACTTCGCGCGGCTGCGGATCGGGATCGGGCGCAGCCGTGACGACGACGCCATCGATCGCGTGCTGAGCCCGTTCGCATCCGACGAGTGGGAAGCGCTGCCGGCCGTGATCGCGCGGGCAATCGAGGGCATCGAGCTGTGGCTGACCCAGGGCATCGTCGCGGCGATGAACCGCGTCAACGCCAAAGAATTGCCTCCCGCGTAGGCCCAAACGCCCGCTGCGAACCATTCACGGACTCCGGTGCGTTGATGGGGAACAGGGAACTATGACACACCTTCACGGCCGCACGATCGTGATTCGGGTCGATGAGGCGACGCTGGGCGCCGACGGCGTCACGTTCTTCGGCGACCTGGTCTTCCTCGGGAATCTCGGGATGCGACCGATGGTCGTGGCGCCGACCGCGAGTGCCGCGCGCGCCGTGGTCCGTTCGATGAACCGCAGCGGCGATACGGCGGTCGGGCTTTCGGGCGCCGACGCCGGGATGATCCCGGCGGCCGCGGGATCGATCGCGGCCGTGCAGACGAAGCTGCTCCACACGCTCCTTGCGGCCGGATACGTTCCGGTGATCGAGCCGCTGGCGTTTGGTTTTGCCGGCGACGACGTCGCGGTCGCCGCGGACGAGGTCGCCCAAGTGCTCGCCAGCGCGATGGGCGCCGCGCGGGCGATCTTCTTCAACGATCACGGCGGCGTCGTCGACGCGCAGACGAAGATTCTGCTCGATACGCTCACCCCTGCCGAAGCGCTCACGATCGCCGAGGAGCCGGCCCTCGACGACGACCTGCGCGCCGCGATCCGCGCGGCGGCGCTCGGCGTTCGCGGCGGCGTCGGGGCCGCCCAAATCTGCGACGGCCGCGTCGCCCATGCCGCAATCGTCGAATTTCTCACCGCACGACATGTCGGAACGCAAGTCGCGGGTACAGTCCTGACGGCATGATCCGCACCTTGGCCATCTCGACGGCGCTTCTGTTCGCGGCGACCCCGCTGCTCGGTACGGGCGCGATCCCGGGACTCCGCGCGAGCGGCACGCTCGTGGTGCAGGCCGACGTCGAGGGAGCGCCGATCACGGTCGGCGGCAAGGTCGCACTGTACCACAAAGGCACGCTCTACCGGCTCGACGTGCTCTCGCTGGGATTCCCTGGGATGAGCCCGGAGGCGAGCGCCGCCGCATCTTCGATGATCGGCCCCAACGGGGTGACGATCATGTACGACGGCGCGACCGAAACGCTCAGCGCCTGGTCGACCAGCAACCACACCTACTTTAGTCAAACGCCGCAGCGGGCGCCGGCGACGGCCTCACCGGCGACGACGAGCGGCGCGTCGCCCGCCGATCCGCTAGCGGCGCTCGCGAATCTGGCCGGGGCGCTGCACGACGTCGAGTCGGCCACCATTCAGCTGATCGGGCACACCGTCGTAAACGGTCACCCCGCGACCGATCTCGACGTCGCGATGAAGCGGCAGCTGCCCGGCCGGCCGCTCGAAGATTACCACGCGCGGCTCGCGCTCGCCGACGACCTGGGCGATTTTCCGCTCCAGATCGCGTTCGAGAGCGTGCCGCCGACGAAGACGGCGTTCGGCGGAAAGATGAAGCTCGACTTCACCACCGTGCAGCGCGACACCCCGGACGACGCGGTGTTCGTGGCGCCCTCAGGTTATACGCGGGTCAGTTCGCTCGCGAGCATCCTCAAACACTGATCATGGGCGAACGAGTCCGGCCGGCGTCGACGCGGGGCCGCCGCCGGGACACGGGTCGGCGCGGCCGGTAACCGCCGCAACGCGCGCGCCCAGCGGCGGGCGGTCGTCGAAGTACCAGCGGATCGAGCGCCGGTCGCACAGCGGCACCAGGTCGTCGTCGGCGTAGCGAATCATCGCGCGCACCATCGCCGCACGGTCGCCCAAGGCGGCGATCGCGCGGCGGTCGGCTTCGCTTTCGAGACCGCGGGCGAACGCCGTATAGAGGGGGTACGCCAGCACCAGCACCAGGCCGAGGAAGGTCGCGACCAGCGCCAGCCGCGAGACCGCGTCGTCGTCTCTTCGGAAGCCGACCCGATCGCTGAGGAGAACCGCGATCGCGGCACTGAACACGAACAGGGTCACCGCAACCAGCGTGCGGCGCAGCGTGTCGGCGTCGCGGACTTGGGCGTCGGCGTGACCGAGCGCGACGCGGAGTTCCGGCGCTGTCGTGTGCTCGAGCGTCACGTCGCCGAGCACCGCCCGCGCGGTGGGTCCGATGCCGGCGCCGTGCGCGCTCATCGAATTGGTATGGCGCGACGTTGCCAATACCACGACCGGCGTGCCGGGCACGTCGAGCGCGCGCGCCACCTCGGCCCCGAGCGCAGCCACCGCGTTGGGCGTCGTCTTGTGCGGCGTTCCCAGCGGAACCAGCGGCGCGAGCGCGACCGCCAGCAGCACGCCCCCGTACAATCCGGCGATGACGAACAGGTACCAGCCGCGCACGTTATCGACCAGCCACAGCACCGCCGTCACGACCAGGGCGCCGAGCGCCGCGTCGAGCGCGATCCGCACCAGATAGTCGAGGAACCAGCGGTCGAGGTGTTCGTCGGTCACGCCGGCGTTGAAGCCGACCCGGTAACTGACCAGCGCGAAGGGCAGCACGACCAGCGCGCTCAGCGTTCCCAGCGCGGCACCGAATACCGCGCGCTGCACGGTTTTGCTGCGCGTGCGGCGCCGCAGCATGTCCCGCAGGCGGGCCGCGCCGCCGGAGCGCCACAGCCACCAGAAGGCGGCGATCTGCGCGATCCCCCACGCCGCCGAGGAACCGTGGCGCAGGTCGGCGATCGCACGCGCCCGGCGCTGCCGGCCGGGATCGACCAGCCCGGCCGGATCGCGCGTCAGCAGTTGCCGGGTGGTCAGCGCATCGACGCGTGCGTCCAAACGCGTCCGCGCCTGTGCGTGGCCCTGAGCGACGGCCAGCAGCGCGATCAGACCGATCAGCGCCGCCAGAATCCTAACGCGCGGCAGTGACCGACGCCTCGTCGGGAAACGTCGTGACGTCCTCCTGCGCGAAGCGTTTACGAAACTGCTCCCAGCCGCGAAAATTTCCCGACCATCCATCCGGCTCGGCCAGCGGCGTCGCGACATGCTCGAAGGGCGACCAGTGCCCATTTGCGCCGCCATCCGCGAGACGCGCGTAGAGTTCGAGGTCCTTGGCATGATCGCGCGTTCCGTCGTGCGAGAGATAGGACACGCGCGCGCAGCGCGCGACGCTGATCTTCAGCCGCTCCTCGAGCGGCAGCAAAGATTCTTCTTCCGCCAGGATGAGCGGGGTATGCCATTCACCTTGCGCGAGCGAGCGCGATTCACCGGCACGATAGGCCTCCAGCATCAGGTCGGCGATGCACTTGAGCTCGGGCTGCGCGTCCTCGTGCGTGCGCTGGGTGAAAAAGTTCGCCCACTGGGTTGCGGTGACGATCACTGTTATCCACGCAAACGGCTCTAGAATGCGGTTTACGAGCTGTTTGTGCAGGTTGATGTCCTTCTCGGCGAGCCGTTCGGCATGGGCGAGCGCGTCCTCGAGGGCGCAGCGCCATTCGGCCTCGGCCAGCGCTTGCGACGCCGGATCGAGGTGTTCGCGCGCCTGCATCCCGCTCTGGTTGCGGCCCCACCACATCGGGAAGGCCGGCTCCGCCCGAACCGCATCGATCATCTTGCGGATCGGTATCGCCCGGCTCGAGGCCGAGTTTCGCGAAAACACGCGATGGGTCATCAGTTCGCTGTGGATGAAGCGCGGGTAGCGCACTTCCATGGTGGTCAAGCGCACGCCGGCCAGGGAGATGCTGTCGAGCAGGATGCGTGCGGAAAAGCCCATGAACTTCGCTTCGCCGCGCGACTTCCGGGACCCTAACCGCGGAGGGCGCCATTGGCTCCTCTCGAACTTTCCAGCAGATGTGGCAGAGGGTCGTGCGGCCGACGACGGTCGCCGGGGCGCTCGAGACGCTGGCAGCGCAGGACGCAAGCGCGCGGATCGTCGCGGGCGGCACCGACGTGCTGGTCGAGTTGCAGCGCGGTGGCGCACCGGTCTACACGCTGATTGATATCTCCGCATTGCACGAACTCAAGTATGTGCGGCGCGACGGCGATATGCTCGCGATTGGCGGCTTGGCGACCCACAACGACCTGCTGGCGGCCGGTTTTGCACGTGACGGCGCGTTGCCGCTCGCGCAAGCATGCCTTGAAGTCGGCGCGCCGCAGATCCGCAGCCGCGGCACGATCGCCGGAAATCTGATCACCGCCTCGCCGGCCAACGACACGATCGCGCCGCTGCTGGCGCTCGACGCGGAGATCGTGCTGCTCTCACACACCGGCGAGCGCACGCTGCCGCTGGCGGAGTTCTACACCGGCTTTCGCCGCACCGCGCTGCGCGCCGACGAACTCGTGCGCGAGATCCGTTTTCGCGCGCTCGATGGCCTGCGCAGCGGCGTGTTCCTCAAGCTCGGCTTGCGCCGCGCGCAGGCGATCTCGGTAATCGATCTGGCGATCGTGCTGGACCGCGAGCCGTCCGGCGTCGTCCGCGATGCGCGCATCGTCTTGGGCTGCGTCGCGCCGACCGTCATCCGGGCGTCAAGCGCCGAGCGCGCGCTGATCGGCGCGCCGCTCGATGCGGACGCCGCGCTGCGCGCGGGCCGGCTCGCCGTCACCGATGCCGCGCCGATCGATGACGTGCGCGGTTCGGCGGGATACCGCCGCAGCACCCTCGCCGCGCTCGTCTCACGCGGCCTCGAGCGGCTGGCAGCGGGCCGCGAAGCGGAGGGTTTTCCGGGCGCGCCGGTGCTGCTCGAAACGCCGGCCGTGCGAACGGCTCCGCGCGTGTTTTCCGGCACGATCGAAGCCCGGATCAACGGCGTGCAGACGCGTCTCGAGGGTGCCGCACGCAAGACACTGCTCGCGGCTCTGCGCGAAGATGCCGGCCTGATCGGCGCCAAGGAAGGCTGCGCCGAAGGCGAGTGCGGGGCATGCACCGTGTGGCTCGACGGCGCCGCGGTGATGTCGTGCCTCGTCCCCGCCACGCAGGCGCACGGCGGCGACGTCACCACGATCGAAGGACTCGCGCGCGGCGACGAACTGCACCCGCTCCAGCAAGCCTACATCGCCTGCGGCGCGGTGCAATGCGGATTCTGCATTCCCGGCATGCTGATGGCCGGAGCGAAGCTGCTCGACGAACGCCTTGCGCCCTCGCTCGAAGACCACCAGGCGGCGATCAGCGGCAACCTGTGCCGCTGCACCGGCTACCGGAAGATTCTCGATGCGATGACCGAGGCGGCGCGCGAAGATGCCGCCTACGAACCGCTGCCGCAAGCGGTCCCGGTATGAGCCTGATCGGCGCCTCGGTCCCACGTCCCGACGCGCGCGCGAAGGTGACCGGCAGTGCGCGTTACCCGGCCGACCTCGTGCAGCGCGGAATGCTGCACGCGAAGTGCGTCTTCGGGCACCGCGCGCACGCCCGCATCGACGGCATCAACGCTGCCGCTGCGCGCGCGCTTCCCGGCGTCGTCGCGGTGCTGACCGCCGCCGACGTGCCCTTCAACCGCTACGGTTTGATCGACGCCGATCAAGAAGTGCTGTGCAGTGAACGGGTGCGGTATGCCGGCGACCGCGTCGCGCTCGTGATCGCCGAGAACCCCGAGATCGCCGCTGCCGCCGCCCGGCTCGTCGGCGTCACGTATACCGACCTGCCGGCGGTCACCGATCCGGTCGCGGCGATCGAACCGGATGCTCCGCTCGTTCATCCTGAACACGGCAGCAACGTGCTGCTGCATCAGAAGATCCGTGCCGGCGACGTCGATGCTGCCCTCGCCGGTGCCGACGTCGTGCTGAGCGCGACCTTCACCACCTCGTGGCAGGAGCACGCGTACCTCCAGCCCGATGCGGGAATCGCGTACTTCGAAGGCTCGGCGCTGGTGGTAGAAACCGCCGGCCAATGGCTGCACGAAGACCGGCGCCAGATCGCCGCGATGTTGCAGCTCGACGAGGACGCGGTCGTCATTCGGTATGCGAAGATCGGCGGCGCCTTCGGCGGCCGCGAGGATCTCTCGATTCAACCGTTGATCGCGCTCGCCGCCTGGACGACGAAACGTCCGGTCGCGATGGTTTGGAGCCGCGAAGAATCGATCATCGGCCACCACAAACGGCATCCGTTTCACATCGAGACGACCTGGGGTGCTCGGAGCGACGGGACGATCGTGGCCGCCCGGACGCGCACGATCGCCGACGGCGGCGCCTACGCGTCGACCAGCGCCGAAGTCCTCAAGTGCGCCACGATCTTCGCTCAGGGCCCGTACCACATCCCGAACGTGTCGACTGACGGATATGCGGTCTACACGAACAACGTGCCCAGCGGTGCCTTCCGTGGATTCGGCACGCCGCAGGCGCATTGGGCCGCCGAGTCGATGGTCGCGCGTTTGGCGGAAGCGCTCGGGATCGATCCGGTCGAGCTGCGGCGCAAGAATCTCTATCGCGAAGGCGACCGTGAAGCGACCGGCAACGTGCTGCCGGCCGGGGTTAGCACGGTGGCCGTTCTCGAGCGCGCGCACGCCGAGGCGGAGCAGCGACTCGCGCCGCACGTCGACCGCGCCGCCGCGCCGCAGGTGCGCCGTGGGATCGGCTTCGCCAGCGGAATCAAGAATGTCGGCTACTCGTTCGGATTCCCCGAACAGTCGACGGCGACGGTCGAACTGATCGCCGGCTCACGGATCGAACGGGCCGTGGTGCGCATCGGTGCCGCCGACGTCGGCCAAGGATCGCATCTGATCCTGCGACAGATCGCCGCCGAAACGCTCGATCTGCCATTGACCAGCGTCGCGCTCATCGCCGAAGACAGCGCGCTGTCGCCCAACGCCGGCTCGGCCTCGGCGTCGCGCATGACGCGCATGGGCGGCCGCGCCGTCCAAGATGCAGCGCAGGCGGCCCGTGCAGCCTGGCTACGCGGTGAGCCGCCCGAAGCGACGGTGCAGTATCGTCCCGCGGCGACAACCCCGCTCGATCGCGAAACCGGCGCCGGAACCCCGAACTACTGTTACGGCTATTCGGCGCAAGCCGTCGAGGTCGAGGTCGACCTCGCCACAGGCGTCGTCGTGGTTACCAAGATCATCAGCGTGCACGATGTCGGCCGGGCGATCAACCACCAGCAGGTCGAGGCGCAGATCGAAGGCTGCCTCGCGCAGGCCGTCGGCTACGCGCTGACCGAGAACCTGGTCGTGCGTGACGGCATCATCCTCACACCGTATTTCAGTACTTACTTGCTGCCAACCGCGCTCGACATGCCGGTCGAGATCGTGCCGGTGATTCTCGAACTCGCCGACTCCGAGGGGCCGTACGGTGCGCGCGGCGTCGCCGAGATGCCGCTGGTGCCGTTCGCACCCGCCGTCGCGGCCGCGATTCACGCCGCCACCGGCGCTTGGCTCGACGACCTTCCGATGACACCCGAGCGCGTCCTCGCCGCCATCGCCGCCGCCGACGCGCACAAAGCCGCAACGGCCACCCTCACCGCCGCCTTACCGTAGCCGTTGTGAGACGGCTCGATTGGCGAGCCGGTCTCCATTACGACCCACCATCTTCGTGTAGGATGGCTTGAAGTGCCCTCACCGTTTTGGCTTGCGGCGGCCGTCGCATCAATTGCCATCCTCGAACAGTCCGCATTGCAAGCGCAGGCACCGCCAATGCCTACCTCGACGTACGCTCCAACCCCGCCGCCGAGTTTTTCACCGTCGCCTGCCCCGGTGCCGACGCCGTCCGCCTCACCCGTTCCAACGCCATCGCCGTCTCCATCGCCGCTTCCGTCTCCCAAGATCGTATTTTGGACGGCTGCGTTTGGTTCGGCGTACGGCGTTTTTCAGGCTGGCGAACCAATCAATATCGACGCGAGCCTCAGCGCGCGCCCTCCCGTAACATTTCCGTACTTGGATGGCGGCATACGAGGGAATGTCGACCTCCATATCACGGACGAGCGCGGAAGGCTGGTTGCACCTACCCGGCCGCGCGCGTTGAACGTCTCACCGCGTATCATCACAGGATACGGTATCAATTCTGACTCGGCGCCGCTCTCCGACTGGGGCTACGACATTGTACGGCCGGGCTCGTACCACGTCGATTCGTCGCTGAAAGCAGTGACCACGGACTGGGCCGCGGCGAATGGATTTACGATCGAAACGCAGTCTGCAACCGACATCCGTATTGTGACCCGCTACTCCGACCTGGACCCCCACCTATTTCCATCTCCTGCGGGATGGGCCAGATACGGCTGCGTGCCCGGGCAAACAAACGGGCGGCCGACGGGCGAAGCCTTGCGGCGCAGCAAAATGGCGCCGGGCGGCGAGCAATGCTTTCGGGTTTATCTTTCAAAAGCAGACATTTAACAGTGGCTTGGTGCAGCTGCGCCTGCGCGCGAAGAGTGTGGGCGCGACCGTCTTTTCCGAAAAGGACGTAGAGTGCGGATCCGAACTCGCAACAGTCTTCACCTATAGGGTGAACGTCGTGCCGGCACAGCATGTTGAATCAGTATTGATGAAAACGCGAGCCGGATACATCGTCGCGCTTTACGAGCGCCCTGACGCCGCACCCGACGATTCGGCGGCGATCGAAGCGCTCGGAGCACCGTGTCTCGTGCTCTGAGCCGGCAGCTTCTAGTCTTCGCGCTGTGCCCAGGCGATCGCGTCGTCGAGGGTTTCTTCGCCCCAGAAGAGTTCGTCGCCGACCACGCAGTTCGGCGCACCCATGATGCCGAGTCCGATCGCGCGCTCGGTGTTGGCGCGCAGGCGTCCGCGCCGTTCCGGTGATTCGGCGAGGCGCAGCGCTTCGTCCGGCGACTGGCCGACGCTCGCGAGAATCTCGGCAACGACGGCGCGCTCGCCGATCTCGCGATCTTCCCCGAAGTTCGCGACGAATACGGCGCGGACAAAGCCGGCGCACCACGGTTCGTCCTCGAACGCGGCGGCGACGCGCAGCGGCAGCGTCGTCGGCCGCGGGAAGCGCGACGGGCGCTGCCAGGGCAAGCCGAACTTTTCCGTCAGTCGTTCTAAGTCGCGCCACATGTAGGCACCGCGCCGCGGGTTGAGGTTGAAATGCGAATCGCCCCAGCCTTGGAGTGCGAAGATCGGTCCCAGCGAAAACGGGCGCCAGGCGCGCGCGACGCCGGCGTTCCGGCACTTGGCCTCGATCTGCATCGCCGCGACGTACGAGTACGTGCTGGCGAACTCGAACCAGAACTCGATCACGCCCTGGCCGGAACCAGTGCCGCGACGCTGCGAGAAATGGTGAGGATGAGGGCGGCCCCGCCCAGACACAGGAGTCCGGAGGTGATGAACGCATCGTCGTAGCTGCCGATTTGGCTGCGCACCGCACCCGCAGCGAACGCGGTGATCCCCGCGCCGAGCTGATGCCCGGCCGCGATCCAGCCGAAGAACAGCGGCGCGCGAACCTTTCCGAACGCGGCGACGGCCAATTTCACCGTCGGCGGCACGGTCGCGATCCAATCCAGCCCGTAGAAGGCGGCGAAGATCGGCAACCCAACAATGCCGAGCCCGAACGCCGCCGGCAAGAACAGCAGCGAAACTCCGCGCAGCCCGTAGTACCAGAACAGCAGCCAGCGACTGCTGTACCGGTCCGAGAGCCAGCCCGATAGCGTGGTGCCGACCAAGTCGAAGACGCCCATCGCGGCCAGCAGCCCGGCGGCGCGTGATTCAGGGATACCGTGATCGCCGCAGGCGGGGACGAGGTGGGCGCCGATCAAGCCGTTCGTGCTCGCGCCGCAAATGAAGAACGTGCCCGCGAGGACCCAGAATGTCCGCGACCGCGACGCTTCCGACAGCGTATTGAAGGCGCGCTTGATCGGGTTCACCCGCGCGGGAACCGTCGCATCGACCTCGGTTGCGCCGTAGGCCGGCAGGTCGAGGTCGCTCGGACGTTCGCGCACGACCAGCAGGATCAGCGGGATGATGCACAGCGCCACGCCCGACAGAATGTAGGCGCAGGGCCGCCAGCCGACGTGATCGATGATCTGCCCGAAAGCCGGCAGAAAGATCAGCGCGCCGGTCGCGTTTCCGCCGGCGAAGATTCCGAGCACGACGCCGCGGCGCTTCTCGAACCAGCGGGTCGCGATCGTGGTACCGAACATCAGCGCGATGCAGCCGGCGCCGACGCCGACCGCCGCGCCCCAAATCGGCAACTGCCAGGCATAGCGCACGTGCGTCACGCTGAATTCGGCGATCGCCAGCAGACACAAGGCCGACACGACGGTGCGCCGCACGCCGAAGCGCTCCATGGCGGCCGCCGCAAACGGCCCGGTCAAGCCGAAGAGGGCGATCTGCAATCCGATCGCGATCGAGATCGTCGCGTCGCTCCAGCCGAATTCTTTCTCCATCGGCACGATGAACATCGTCGGCGCGGTAAGGATACCGGCCACCGTCACGAGCGTCGCGAACGTCGCCGCCGCGACGAACCAGGCATAGTGGACACGAGGCCGCATTCCCGCGCATGATACCCCCATGGACCCGAAAATGGAAGTACATACAGAAATGTGCTATAGGTACAGTTTGTATACTGTCCGAGTGCGGCCATGAACGACTCTCCGTTATGTGCCGTGGGACGAACCGTGGACCTCGTCGGCGGTAAGTGGAAGGCCGTGATCCTCTTCTATCTGCTCGACGACACGCTGCGGTTCAACGAACTCCGACGGAAGATACCGAGCATCACGCAGCGCATGCTCACGCTCGCCCTGCGCGAACTCGAAGCCGACGGTCTGGTCGAACGCACGGTATTCCCTGTCGTCCCGCCGCACGTCGAGTACGAACTGACCGCCTTTGGCCGCACGTTAGAACCGATTCTTCGCGCGATGCGCGAATGGGGCACCCGCAACAAGCGCCGCACCGAACGCGCGATCGCCGAACGCCGCAGCCTCGTCGCCTAGGTAGCCGCTTCTTCGCCGCTCTTTTCGGCGAGTTCTGCGAGGAAAGCCTGAGCGAGTTTTGGCTCGCCCGGCGTATTTGGTCCGTACATTCCGCAGTAAGCGAGAAAGCGCTGATGCAGCTGGAAGGGTTCCATCACCAGCTGCGCGCGCAAGGACTCGATCTCATCGCCGCGTTGTAGCAGAACGGCTTTCTCCGGCGGGACCAGTCTCCTCAACATGGGATTTGGTGATTCGGCATAGTTGCCCTGATCGAACAAGCCCCAAAAGCCCCCCGCGCACGACTGCAGCGCCGGCAAGAGGATGGCCGCGTATTCTTCTTCCATCAGTGCGAGGCGACGCTGGTCTTTCTCGATTCGCTGCTGTTTACTCATTGGCGGCCCCCCGAAGGAGGGCGCGCGCTTCGCTTTCGTGGCGGGCGACGAGGGCGGGGACGTCGACGTTCACGAGGCGGCCATCGCGGACGCGCACGGCACCGTTGACGATCGAGAGATCGACGTTGGGGATGCGGCAGAATACAAGCGACGCGAGCGCGTCATGGACGCTGCCGCCGGCGGTGGCCAAGCCGTCGACGCGCACACCGATCAGGTCGGCTGCCATGCCGGGGGCCAGCATGCCGATGTCGTCGCGGCCGAGGACGCTCGCGCCGCCGCGGGTCGCGAGCCGCAGCGCATCGCGGGCCGTCATGGCCGAGGCGCCCCCGTTGACCCGCTGCAGCAGCATCGCGTGGCGCGCTTCGTCGAGCATGTGCGAGCCGTCGTTCGAGGCCGAGCCGTCGACGCCGAGGCCGGCCCGCATGCCTGCGGCGCGCTGCGCCGCCAGGGGCGCGATGCCGGAGCCGAGGCGCATATTCGAGGTCGGACAGTGCGCGACGCCGGTACGCGCGGACCCCAGGCGGGCCATCTCCTCCGGCTGCATGTGGATCGCGTGGGCGAACCACACGTCGTTTCCGCTCCAGCCCAGCGACTCGGCGAAGGCGACGGGCCGCGCGCCGTAGTGTTCGAGACAGTAGCGTTCCTCCTCGAGTGTTTCGCACAGGTGGGTGTGCAGGTGCACGCCATTGCTCCGCGCCAGTTCGGCGGTGGCGCGCATCAGGTCGGGTGTCACCGAGAACGGTGAGCACGGCGCGAGCACGATGCGCGTCATCGCGTAGCGGGCCGGGTCGTGGTACGCGCCGATCACCCGTTCGCAATCGCGCAGGATCGCGTCTTCGTCCTCAACCGCCGCGTCGGGCGGCAGGCCACCCTGCGAGCGGCCGAGCGACATCGACCCGCGCGAGGCGTGGAAGCGAAAACCCATTTCGCGGGCCACCTCGATCTGGTCGTCGAGGCGCGCGCCGTTGGGCCACAGGTACCCGTGGTCGGCGGCGGTCGTGCAGCCCGAAAGGAGCAGTTCGGCGATCGCGGTCGCGGTCGCGGCGCGCACGGCGTCGGGCGTCAGCCGCGCCCAAATCGGATAGTGCACGACCAGCCAGTCGAAGAGCCCCGCATCCTGGGCCTGCGGCAGATTGCGCGTCAGGGTCTGGTAGAAGTGGTGATGCGTGCAGATCAGTCCGGGCAGCAGCACCATTCCGCGCGCGTCGACCACCTCGTCGGCCTGCGCCGAGAGCTCGGCCGTCGTGCCGACTGCCTCGATCACGCCGTCGCGCAGCAGCACGGCACCGTCGGCGAAGACGCGGTCGTCGTCGTCAAAGGTCGCGACCTGCGTCGCATGACGGAGAAGCAGCGTCGAAATGGAATGACTCTCCCGATGACGAGCATCGCCGCGTTGAACGCGGCGGATCGCGCGACGTTCGTCGGCACGATCGGATTCGCTTTCGAGGACTCGCCCTGGATCGCCGAAGCGGCTTGGGCGGGGCGGCCCTTCGCCGACCGCAATGCCCTGCTGCGCGCGCTGATCACCGTCGTGGAGCAGTCGCCCGAGGAGCGCCGCATCGCGCTGATCGCCGCGCACCCGGATCTGGCCGGGCGCGTCGCGCGCGAAGGCCGGCTCACGGCGGCCTCCCGCGACGAGCAGGCCGCGGCCGGGCTCGACCGGCTCACCGCGGAGGAACGCGCGCGCTTCGAGGCCGTCAACGGGTCCTACCGCGCGCGCTTCGGGTTTCCGTTCGTGATCTGCGCGCGCGAGCACGACACCGGCTCGATTCTCGCCGCGCTCGAAGCGCGCGCAGGCAACGACCGCGGCGACGAAATCGTGACCGCGCTCGACGAGATCGCCAAGATCGCGCGACTGCGGCTCGCGGACGTGGTCGCGCCGTGATCCCCTACGTCCTCGACTGGCTGAGCCTGGTCACCCGCTGGGCGCACCTGATCGCGGGTATCTCGTGGATCGGCGCGTCGTTCTACTTCGTCTGGCTCGATGACAGCCTCACCCCGCCGGCCCACGAGGAAGATGCGCGCAACGGCGTGCTCGGCGAGATCTGGTCGGTTCACGGCGGCGGTTTCTACCACAACCAGAAGTTCTTGACCGGTCCCAAGCGCGAGCCGCTGCCCAGCGACCTGCACTGGTTTTACTGGGAAGCGTATTCGACGTGGATCACCGGCGTGGCGATGCTCGCGATCGTGTACTGGGTCGGTGCCGATGCCTTCTTGATCGATCGCAGCATCCTCGACCTTACCGTCCCGGAAGCGATCGCGATCAGCATCGCCGCGATCGTGATGGGCTGGTTCGTGTACGACGCGCTGTGCCGCTGGTTCGAGACACGTCCGATCGCGCTGTGGTCCGGCGTGGCGGCGTTTCTGCTGTTCGCGGACTGGGGACTTTTTCACGTCTTCAGCGGGCGCGGGGCAGCGATCCACCTCGGCTCGATCATCGGAGCGATCATGGTGGCGAACGTCTTCTTCGTCATCATCCCGGGCCAGAAGCGCATGCTGGCGCAGATTCGCGCCGGCGAAACGCCCGATCCGCGGCCCGGACGTCTGGGCAAGATGCGCTCGGTCCACAATACCTACCTCACGCTTCCGGTGCTGTTCCTGATGATCAGCAACCACTATCCGATGACCTACAGCGGGCCGAACGGTTGGTGGATCGTCGCCGGCCTCTGCGCCGCGGGCGTGCTGGTGCGGCGGTTCTTCATCCTGAGCCACAAACACCGGTACGTGGTCGTCCTTCCGGTCGCCGCGGCGGTGCTGATCGCCGGCCTCGCGATCGCGATCGTGCCGCGTGCGCCCGCCGTGTCCTCGGGTCCGCCGGTCAGCTATGCGAATGTTGCGCCGATCGTCGCGCAGCGCTGTGCCGTCTGCCACGCGACGCACCCCTCGCAGCCGGGCTTCGCGACCGCTCCGGCCGGCGTGCTGCTTGACACGCCCGAGCACATCCGCGCGAACGCGCAGCGCGCGTATAACCAGGCCGTGGCGACGCGCGCGATGCCGCTCGGCAATCTCACCCGCATGACCGATGCCGAACGCGCGGAGTTCGGCGCCTGGGTAACGCAAGGAGCAAAGATCTGATGGGCGCGACGCTTTCGACCCACGTTCTCGACATCGCGCGCGGCGTGCCCGCCGAAGGCGTCAGCATCACGCTCTTCGCGCTGGAAGGCGATCTGCGCCGGCAGATCGCGCGCCGCGTCACCGGCGACGACGGACGAACCGCCGGCCCGCTCGCGACCTCACTCGCGCCCGGAAGCTACGAACTGCTCTTCGATGCGGGGGCGTACTTCGCCGAAATCGGGGCCGCCGCGCTCTACGACGAGATCCCGCTGCGCATCCGTCTCGAGCCGGGCGAGATGCACTATCACATCCCGCTGCTCCTGGGACCCTGGGGATATACGACCTACCGCGGCAGCTAAGGCATCCCTAGCCGGCGGCAGACTTGTACGCAGCCCATCCGCCGAAGTGCGAGATGTCCTCGTAGCCGCGCTCCTCGATCAATTGGCGCGGGTAGATCATCGCGCTCACCTGCGTGTCGTCGTCGAGTTCGACCGGTGCCTCGTACAAGTTCGGCGGCTCGCCGGCCAGCAAGTGCGCGTGCTGCTCGACGGTCAGCTCGTAGACCTCGCCGGCGATCGCGACGCCGCCCGAGGCGACCTCGTAGATTCCCGGATGCTTCCCGTCGACCGAGTGCAGACGGTAACGCGGTTTCGTCTTCGCTTCGCGCACGAAACGCGCGCCGCCGAGGTTACCGTGATCGGGTTGTCCGCGCAGCGCCGAACCGCAGATGAAGAACATCATGAGCGTGCTGGTGTGCGCCGGATGCCGGGCGGCTTCCTACTCCGCAGCGGCGAGCATCACCATCGTCGCGACCAGTGCGTCGACGCCGAGCGCGAGGTCCTCGGGCGCGGTGCGCTCGTCGCCGACGTGGCTGCGCCCGCCGATGCTCGGCACGAAGATCATCGCCGCAGGGGCGACCTGCGCGATGCACATCGCATCGTGGCCCGCGCCGCTGGGAAGTTCGAACGCGCGCGGGTCCAAGCGCACGCAGACATCGCGCACGATGCCGCGCAGACGTGCGTTCATCGACACCGCGGCACGCTTCTCGAGCAAATCGACCGCCAGGCGGACCTGCCGTGCCGCAGCGATCTCGCGAGCCGCCTCGCGCAGCCGCTGCTCGATCGCGTCGATCCGTGCTTCGTCGGCGGAACGCGCATCGACCCGCAGCGTCACGCGTCCGGGCACCACGTTGATCTGGTTCGGCTCGACCGCGAGCTGGCCAACGGTCGCCACCGCTTCACCGACGTTGCGCGCGGCACGTTCGACCGCCAGCACGAGATCGCTCGCGGCGCAGAGCGCGTCGGCGCGGCCCGCCATCGGCAGCGTGCCCGCATGTCCCGCGATGCCGTCGATCGTCACCGCAAAGCGCCGCTGGCCGGCGATCGCGGAGACGATCCCCAACCGTGCGCCGGCGCGCTCCAAGACCGGACCTTGTTCGATGTGGAGTTCGACGTAGGCGGCCAGCGCCGGGAATCCGTCGCGCAGCGGAACGTCCGCGAGCAGCCCCGTCGGGCCGTGCAGCGCATCGGAAAACGCGACGCCGTCGTCGCCGATCAGCGCATCGAGCGCACGCAGCGGCGTCAGTCCAGCGTACACCGAACTGCCCAGCGTGCCGAGCGGAAAGCGACTGCCCTCTTCGCCGGCCCACGCGACGAGTTCAATCGGCCGCCGCAAGGCCACCCCGGAACGCACGATCCGTTCGAGTGCTTCGAGCCCGCCGACCACGCCGTACGCGCCGTCGTAGGCGCCGCCCTCTTTCACCGTATCGAGGTGGGAGCCGCATTGAATCGGCGGCTGATCCGGATCGCCCGCGCGCACGAACAGGTTCCCTGCACGATCCTGTTCGACCGCCAATCCGGCTTCGCGGGCCCAGGCTGCGATGCGCGTGCGCGCCGCGTGCTCGGGCGCACTGAACAGCCCGCGCTCGATGCCCGCGCCGCGGGCGCCGAGCGACGCCAGTTCCGCAAGCCGCGCGTGCAAACTCATCCCGACAGCGCTGCAGCGGCGGACTCGAGGCGCACCCGGTAGGCGGCTCGTGCCGCCGGCTCGAGAAAGGACGCTTCGAAACTGTTGTCGGCCAGCTCGACCAGCGTGCTCGTGCGTAAGCCGAGCGCATCGGCAACGGCAGCATAGTTGTCGCCCGCGTAGCCGCCGAAATATGCCGGATCGTCGGAGTTGACCGTTGCCAGCAGTCCGCGCTCGAGCATTGCCGGAAGCGGGTGATCGGCGAGCGTGCGGACGACACGCAGCTTGACGTTCGAGAGCGGGCACACGGTGAGCGGGATCCGTTCGTCGCGCAGGCGCTCGACCAGCCGCGGGTCTTCGAGACTGCGCACGCCGTGATCGATGCGCGACACGCGCAGCAGATCGAGCGCCTCCCACACGTAGGACGGCGGACCTTCCTCGCCGGCATGCGCCACCGTTTTCCACCCCTGCGCGCGCGCGCGGTCGAACACGTCGCGGAAGAGTGAGGGCGGATAGCCCGACTCCGTCGAGTCGAGGCCCACGGCGACGATCCGATCGCCGTACGGCAGTGCGTCCTCGAGCGTCGCCATCGCTTCGGCAACGCTGCGGTCGCGCAGAAAGCACATGATGAGCCGCGAGCTGATTCCGTAGCGCGCCTCGCTCGCGCGGACGACCGACCACAAGCCCTCGATCACGGTTTCGAACGCGACGCCGCGCGCGGCATGCGCCTGCGGATCGAAGAAGATCTCGGCGTGCACCACGCCCTGCGCGCCCGCGCGCCGAAAATACGCGTCGGCGAGCTCGGCGAAATCCTCCGGCGTGCGCAGCACGGCCATCCCCGCATAGTAGAGGTTCAAGAACGACTGCAGGTCGGTGAACTGATAGGCGGCGCGCAGCGCATCAACCGACTGATAGGGAAGGGCGACGCGGTTTCGTTCGGCCAGCGCGAAGATCAGCTCCGGTTCGAAGGTACCTTCGATATGAACGTGCAGTTCGGCTTTGGGGAGCGCGTACGCGGAACCATCGCTCATGCGGCGTCCGGATGGTTCGCGATCCAGTGGCGCGCGATATCGACCCGGCGACAGACCCACACCTCTTCATGCTGCAGCAAGTAGTCGAGGAACCGTTCGAGCGCGGCCGCCCGGCCCGGCCGCCCCGCCAGACGCGTGTGGAGCCCGACCGACATCATCTTCGGCGACGTTTTTCCCTCGCGGTAGAGCACGTCGAACGCATCCTTGAGGTAGTGGTAGAACCCGTCGCCCGACGTGAAGCCCGGAGCGACCGAGAACTTCATGTCGTTGTTGTCGAGCGTATAGGGGATCACGAGATGCGGCTTGCCGTCCACGCGCGTCCAATACGGTAAGTCGTCGTTGTAGGCGTCGGAATCGTAGAGAAAGCCGCCCTCTTCGACGACCAGACGCCGCGTGTTGAGTGAGGGGGCGTAACGGCAGTACCACCCGTAGGGCCGCTCGCCGACGGTCCGTTCGAGCGACGCGACGGCGCGCCGCATCTCATCCCGCTCGACGTCTTCGCTCATGTGCGCGAAGTTGACCCAGCGCCAGCCGTGCGAGCACACTTCGTAGCCCGCGGCCGCAATCGCGGCGGCCGCCTCCGGATTGCGTTCGAGCGCCAAGGCGGCGCCAAACACCGTGATCGGAATGTCCCGCTCGCCGAACATCCGCATCAGCCGCCAGAATCCGGCCCGACTGCCGTACTCGTAGATCGACTCGACGATCAGATCGCGCATCCCAGGGCCCAGCGTCGCGCCGGGAACCTCGGTCAAGTAGGTTTCCGAAACCCCGTCGCCCTCACCGATCGCGTACTCCGAACCCTCCTCGTAGTTCATCACGATCTGCACGGCGACGCGCGCACCGTTGGGCCAGCGCGGATCGGGCGGACGCGCCCCGTAGCCGCGAAAATCGCGCGGGTGCATTTCGGGACGGTCGGACATGCTCTAATCTCCGAATGTGCGCCTGTCCAGACCTCCCGCCTTCCGGCTAGGGCGTCCTTACGGCTTGGTCCAGACGGCGTTTCCGGCCGCGTTGCGCACGTCCATACCGAACTTGCCGCCGGTATATGCGCCCATCACGACGCGCGAGGTCGCGTTCGCGTCCTTCATCACCAGGTAGGCTCCGTCGTTGTCCGCCGACAGGTAGGCCCGCGATTTCCCATCCGAACCGTAGAAGCCGAGTTCGGGCAAACCCAGCGTACCGATGAAGGCCGCGAGCCGCGTCGTTTCGGCCGCATCGCGAATGACGTACTCGCCGTTTTGCGTATCGCTGGCCAAAAAGAGCTCGGCCCGCCGTTTCCCGGCGGCATCGAATTGGCGAAACACCGGCCGGTCCGTCAGGAGATACATCGACTGACGAAGCGTCCCGCCGGAATCGTACTCATCGAGCGAGGGGAAGCCGCTGCGGTCGATCCCGAGGTCGAGCCGCGTCACGCCTGCCGTATTCTTCACGACGATTCCCGTTGAGGCAATCGTCGCGCCGCCGACGGTTACCGGGCCGTTGGACGGCGCGGGCGCTTGCGCCGTCGCAAGCGCGAACACCAGCGCGCCGAAGAAGAACGCGCGGTCGAGGCGCGCGCTGCGTTCGAGCCGCATCAGCCGGCTGCCGAGGGCCGCTTCCACTACGGCGCCTTCCACAGCACGACGTTGGCCGCACTTCGCACGTCGATGCCGATCGAACCGTCCTGGTAACCGCCCGCATAGACCCGATTCGTCCCGCCGCTATCGCGCATCACCAAATACGGTGAAGCATCGTCGGTCGAAAAATACGCCCGCAGCTTCTCATCGGATCCGTACAGACCCAACTGCGGATCGCCGCCCTTCGTGCGGAAGAGGGCCAGCCGCAGTTTTTCGTTCGGGTCGCTGAGCAGCAGTTCGCCGTCGTTGGTGGCATCCAGGCGCATCTCGGCGCGGCGCTTCCCGGCAGCGTCGAACTGACGCAGCACCGGGAGCTCGTTGAGGAGGTACATCGATTCGCGCAATTGACCCGTCGCATCGCTCAGGTCGACCGAGGGACGGTTGCCCTCATCGATACCGACGAAACTGCGCACGTGACCGGCCGGGTCGCGCACGGTCAGGCCGCGCGCAGTCAGCGTAGCCGTCACGCCGGTAGCATCCCGCACGACGATCGGCGTAGTGGTCGCGGTCGTTGTGGGCGGACCGGGGGCTTGCGCGGTGGCGAACACCAGCGCCAGGACGGCGACACCAAGCAGCCGGTCGCGCCGGCTCGAGCCCTCCAGGCGGGCGATGCGCGCGCTGATATCGGTCGACGAGTCCATGGAACACCTCCGCGTGCGGTACATCCGCATGCTCGGCATCCTTCGCAAGCGAGCACGCGCACCCTCCGTCGCTCGCGTCGCGTCACGCGGGTGCGGGTTTCTCCGCGATCGGACGCGCCGGGTTGCCGACGACGCGTTCGCCTGCCGCCACGTCGCGGATCACGACCGTACCGGCGCCCGTCACCGCACCGTCGCCGACGGTGACCGGCGCCACCAGTGACGTGTTGGTGCCGATCTTCACGTCGGCGCCGATCTCGGTGCGATTCTTTCGCAGGCCGTCGAAGTTTGCGGTGATCGTGCCGGCGCCGATGTTGGAGCGCGCGCCGACGGCAGCGTCGCCGATGTAGGCGAGATGATTGGCCTTCGTGTCGTCGGCGAGTTCGGCGTTCTTGGTTTCGACGAAGTTCCCGATCCGCACGCGCTCGCCGAGGCGGCTGCCGCCGCGCAGGTGTGCGAAGGGGCCGATCGTGGTCCCCGGGCCCACGCTCGAATCGACCACCACGCTCTCGAGGATCCGCACCCCGTCGCCGATCGTCGCCGCTTCGAGGCGCGTATGCGGACCGACCGTGCAGCCGCGGCCGATGACGCTGTTGCGACCGATGCTGGTGCCGGGAAGGACGATCGTGTCTGCGCCGATGCGCACGCCGGCCTCGAGGTAGGTCGTAGCGGGATCGACGATCGTCACGCCGTCGCGCATGTGCTGCTCGCACAACCGGGCGTTGAGGATGGTGCGCGCGTGCGCGAGTTCGACGCGGTCGTTGATGCCAAGCACGATCCGATGGTCGCGCGCGATGACCGGAACGACGCGGCCCTCGGCCGCCAGCAGCGCGATCGTGTCGGTCAGGTAGTATTCGCCCTGCACGTTGGCGTTGCCGATCCGCGGCACCACCTCGCGCAAGGCACGCTCGTCGTATGCGTAGACGCCGGCATTCATCTCGTCGAGTTCGAGCTCGTCGTCCGAGCAGTCGCGCGCCTCGACGATGCGAGCGACGCGCTTGCCGTCGCGCACGACGCGCCCGAACGTCGAGGGCAGCGGCATACGGGCCGTGACCAGCGCCAGCAGCCGGCCCGGCCGCTTCGCCAGGGCTGCCGTCACGCCGCGCAGCAGGCTTTCGTCGATAAGCGGCATGTCGCCGTAGGTGACGAGCACGGCACCCTCGCGTGGGGGCATCGCCGCCAGCGCGATCCGCACGGCGTCGCCGGTGCCGGCCTGTTCCGGCTGCACCACCGTCTGCGCATCGAAGTCGGCGAGCATGGGGTTTTGTCCGAACTGCGCTTCCAATTGCGGGTTGGTCACGACGGTGATGCCATCGACGCCGGCGCGCGAAAGCGCTTCGAGTCCCCACCACAGCATCGGCCGGCCGCAGAGTTCATGCAGCACCTTCGGCCGCGCCGACTTCATGCGCGTTCCCTTGCCGGCCGCGAGGACGATCGCGCGCGCGCTCATTGCCACTCTTTCTGTTCCTTTGCGCTGACGCCGCCGAGAACGTCGAGCGCGACCCGAAGGCGCTCGCGGGCGAGATCGCGGCCGAGCAACTCCATCGAATCGAACAGCGGCAGCGAGGTCTGGCTGCCGGTGATCGCCACGTAATAGACGCGCGAGAGATCGCGGAACTTGACCTCGAGCGCCTCGCTGACGTCCTTGAGTACCCGGCCGATCGTGTCGTGGTCGAAGGCCGGTTCGGCATCCAGCCGCCACGACGCCAGCGCGAGCCCTTTGCGCATCACGTCCTCGGGAAGGCGGACGCCGGCAAAGCTCTCTTTGGAGAGCGGCAGCCGGCCGGCGAACAGAAATGCCGAGACCGGTGCCAGATCGCTCAGCCGCTCGATGCGCGACTTCGCCAACTCCGCGATTCGGGTCAGCCGTTCCGGCGCAAATCCCCAAGCCGCCGTACGCGCGAGTAGTTCGCCGGTCGTCAGCTCGCGCACGTATTGGCCGTTGAGCCAGTCGAGTTTGGCCGTATCGAACACCGGACCGCCGAGCGGGATCCGGCGCAGGTCGATGCGCGCGATCATGTCGTCGAGTCCGAAAAGCTCCTGACCTTCGAGTGCGCCGACGATCAACAAGCCCAAGAAATTGAGCAGTGCTTCGGGCAGATAGCCCATCCGCTCGTAGAACAGAATCCCGGTCGGGTTCTTACGCTTGCTGAGCTTCGACTTGTCGGGATTGCGCAGCAGCGGCAGGTGCACGAGCACCGGCGGCTCCCAGCCGAAGTATTCGTACAGCAGCAGATGCTTGGGCGCCGACGACATCCACTCTTCCCCGCGGATCACGTGGGTGATCTCCATCAGGTGATCGTCGACGACGTTCGCGAGGTGATACGTCGGCAGGCCATCGGACTTGAGCAGCACCTGCATGTCGATGGTCGAGTATTCATACGAGACCGGGCCGCGCGCGAGGTCGACGACGACGGCGGTACCTGTCTCGGGGATCTTCATGCGCACGACGAACGGCTCGCCGGTCGCCGCCCGCTGCGCCGACTCCCCGACGGAAATCGTCGCGCACAGGCCGTCGTACTTTTGCGGCAGCTTGGCGGCCCGCTGCGCGGCGCGCATCACTTCGAGCCGCTCCGGCGTACAAAAACAGCGGAACGCGTGGGCCTGCACCAGCAGCTGCTCGGCGTACGCGCGGTAGATCTCCGAGCGGTCGCTTTGGCGATACGGCCCGAAAAGGCCGCCGACGTCCGGACCCTCATCCCAGGACAGCCCGGTCCAGCGCAGCGCGGCGAGAATCGCGCGTTCCGATTCCGGTGTCGAGCGGGCCCGATCCGTGTCCTCGATGCGCAGGATGAAATCGCCGCCGCTGTGTTTGGCAAATGCGTAGTTGACCAACGCGACGTACGCCGTGCCGACGTGCGGATCACCGGTCGGTGAGGGTGCGATACGCGTTCTCACCCGCGGCGAATCAGCGGTCCAGTTCACCTCAGCCGCTGAGTTCGCGGCGCTGCCCGCACTCGCGTTCGACGAACGCGATGATATTGCTCAGCGGCGCGCCGGGGGTGAAGATCTCGCGGACGCCGAGCCGCTTGAGTTCGGCGGCATCGTCGGCCGGGATCGTCCCGCCGCCGAAAAAGACGATGTCGTCGGCGCCTTGCGCCTTGAGCTGCTCGACGATCAGCGGGAACAACGTCATGTGCGCGCCCGAAAGGATCGAGAGGCCGATGCCGTCGGCGTCTTCCTGGATCGCCGTCTGCACGATCTGTTCCGGCGCTTGGAAGAGTCCGGTGTAGATCACTTCCATCCCGGCGTCGCGCAGCGCGCGCGCAATCACTTTCGCGCCCCGGTCGTGCCCGTCAAGACCCGCTTTGGCAACGATGATACGCAGAGGACGTGCTGGAGCGGTTGGCATGTCTAAAACTGCGTCTGCTCCGTGTAGCGGCCGTATACCTCGACCATGGCCTCGACGATCTCGCCTTCGGTCGCGACGGCGCGCACGCAGTCGATCAGGTGCGGCATCACGTTTGCGTCACCGGCGCAGGCGCGCTTGAGTGCGGCCAGCGCGTTATCGACCGCTGCCGCATCCCGGCTCGCCCGCACGTCGGCAACCGACTGCGCCTGGCCGCGCTCGATCTCGACGCCGATCTTGAGCAAGTCGGGCGATTGCTCTTCGTCGGGGCGCTCGAAGGCGTTTACGCCGACGATCACGCGGTCACCGTTTTCGATCGAACGCTGGTAGCGATACGACGCGTCGGCGATCTCGCGCTGCGGGTAGCCGGCTTCTACAGCGGCGACCATTCCGCCGTACTCGGCGATGCGGTCGAAGTAGTCGAGCGCCTGACGCTCGATCTCGGCGGTCAACGCCTCGACGTAGTACGAACCGCCGAGCGGGTCGACCACGTTGGTGACGTTGGTCTCGTAGGCCAGCACCTGCTGGGTACGCAGCGCGATCTCGACCGACTTTTCCGTCGGCAGCGCGAGCACTTCGTCCATCGAGTTCGTGTGCAGGGACTGCGTGCCGCCGAGCACGGCCGCCAGCGCCTCATAGGCGACGCGCACGATGTTGTTCTCGGGCTGCTGCGCGGTGGCGCTGCAGCCGGCCGTCTGGGTGTGGAAGCGCAACTGCCACGAACGCGGGTCGCGCGCGCCGTACACCTCGCGCATGCGGCGCGCGTAGATGCGCCGGGCGGCTCGGAACTTGGCGATCTCCTCGAAGAAGTCGCTGTGACTGTTGAAGAAAAACGACAGCCGCGGCGCAAACGCGTCGATGTCGAGCCCGCGCGCCATCGCGCCCTCGACGTACGCGAACCCGTCGGCGAGCGTGAACGCGAGCTCCTGCGCGGCGGTCGAGCCGGCCTCGCGGATGTGATACCCGGACACGGAGATCGTGTTCCAGCGCGGCATCTCGCGCGTGCAGAACTCCATCATGTCGAGGATGATGCGCACGTGGGGACGCGGCGGAAAGATCCATTCCTTCTGCGCGATGTATTCCTTGAGAATGTCCGCTTGCAGGGTGCCGCCCAGCTTGGCGCGCGGAATGCCCTTGTTCTCGGCGGTAACGATGTACTGTGCGAGCGCGATCGCGGCCGGACCGTTGATCGTCATCGAGGTCGTGATCGTGCCCAGATCGATGCCGTCGAACAGCGTCTCCATATCGCGAATCGAATCGATCGCGACGCCGCACCGGCCGACCTCGCCGCGCGCGTGCGGACTGTCGGAGTCGAAGCCCATCAGGGTCGGCATATCGAAGGCGACCGAGAGCCCCATCTGGCCCTGCGACAACAGGAAGTGATAGCGCTCGTTGGTCTGCTTCGCGTTGCCGAAGCCCGCGAACTGGCGCATCGTCCAGAGCCGGGAGCGGTACATCGTCGGATGGATGCCGCGCGTGTACGGGTACTGGCCGGGCAAGCCGAAGTCGTGCGTCAGGTCGAGATCCGCCACGTCCTCGGGACCGTACAGCGGCTTGAGCGGCACGTCGGAGATCGTGCGGTCGACCGCGCCCGAGCCCTTGTCGCGACGGGGCGGAGCGGCGGCGGCCTTGGCCTGCCAGTCGTCGGCGAGTTCACGGTATTCCGGACCGGTGTCGGGGCCAAGCCCGGAGGGACGGTCGATCATCTTAGCCACGCGCAGTTCTTCCCTTCGACATCAACCGGTTCTGTTCGCCGCCCCCACCCCGACCTCCCGAGGTCAGAGTCCCTTCACGGTGGCGCGCGTCGCACCGCCGGGACGCGCGTAGCCGTGGGTCACTGCAGCGTCCTCGACCCCGAGCCGGCGCATGACCGCTTGGGCCGCGGCATAGGGGTCGAGGTCCTCGGGCAGGCTCGCGATCGCGCCGTCGACCTGCCCCTCCAGCGTCCCCAGCACGAGCTGCCGCACCCGGTGTGCAAAGGCAGTGCGCCGCTTCTCCGAAAGCCGGCCGCTCTCGCGTAACCAAGCGACGTGCCGTAGGATCGACTCCCACAGCGCGTCGATCCCGGTCCCCGCCACGGCCTGCGTCGAGACCAGTGCGGGCACCCAACCCCGATAGTCGAGCATCTCCATCATCGAGCGGATCTCGCGCTGCAGCTGCAGCGCCATCGGGTGGTCGCTTTTGTTCACGACGAACACGTCGGCGATCTCGAGGATCCCGGCCTTGAGCACCTGGACGGAATCGCCGCTCCCCGGCTGGAGCGCGACCAGCGTCGTGTCGGCGATCTCGGCGATCTCGATCTCGGACTGCCCGACGCCGACCGTCTCGATCAGCACGACGTCGAACCCGAACGCATCCATCAGGGAGACCGCGTCGGCGGTCGCCCCGGCGACGCCGCCGAGGTGCCCGCGCGAGGCCATCGATCGAATGAAGACGCCGGGGTCGGTGAAGTGTTCGGCCAGCCGAATACGGTCGCCGAGCAGCGCGCCGTGCGAGAACGGCGAGCTGGGATCGACCGAGATGACACCGACGGTTTTGCCGAGCCGCCGCAGCAGCGCGACCAGCGCGCCGGTGAGCGTCGACTTGCCGACGCCCGGCGGTCCGGTGAGTCCGACCGTCAGCGCGCGGCCGGTGCGCGGATAGAGGGCGCGGATCAGTTCCGCGCCGCGGCCCGACTCGCAGCGGGAGATGGCGCGTGCCAGCGCGCGCGGCTCACCGGCCTCGAAGGCTGCGAGGAGTTCGTCCATCGCGGCCCGCGTTCACGGCCTGGAGCGCGGTTCCCGTTTCGCGGACGTCAGGCCGACTTGGCCTCCGAGGCGTCGTCGGCGACCATCTCGACCGCCGTCGCCAGCTCGTCGACGGCATGCTCGAGGTTGTTGAACTTCGCCGCGATCTTTCGCTCGTCGACCCGCCCGGTCAGCGGCTCGGTGCAGTCCTGAATGAAGGTGCGGCGCTTGACGCGGCCTTTGACGCCCTGCACGAGCGCTTTGACTGTCTGGGCATCATCGCTTTCCATCGCTCGCATGCTCCTACCCCGGAAAAGCGCCGGAAAACCGCCGCCTCCCTCGCTCTCACGGGGACTCCCGCCGCCGGTGGGCGTACCGGAGGCGGGTGAGCGCTTCGGGCTATGTCCGCACTCCCACCATTTCCGGGGACCGCATCGTCTTCGTCTGCGAGGACGACCTCTGGACCGTCGACGCCGGCGGCGGTGCGGCGCGCCGGTTGACGTCGCTGGCCGGCGAGTGTTCGCTGCCGCGGCTCTCGCCGGACGGAACGCAGATCGCGTTCGTCGGCCGTGACGAGGGCCACCCCGAACTCTACCTGATGCCGTCCGACGGCGGCGTGCCGCGCCGTGCGACGCACCTCGGCAGCGAAGTTCTGCACTGCTGCGCGTGGTCGCGCGACGGGCGCTTCGTGGCGTTTACCTCGGACAGCGGGTCGCCGTTCATCAAAGAAACGTTTGCCTTTCGCGTCGCTGCCGACGGCGGCGAGCCCGTCGCCGCCGGTCTCGGACACGTCATGACGCTGGACGTCGCCGCAAACGGAGCGACACTGCTCGGCCGCAACGCGATCGACCCCGCGCGCTGGAAGCGCTATCGGGGCGGGACGGCCGGGCATCTCTGGGCCGACGCGCGCGGTGACGGCAATTTCGTGCGCATCTGCCGCGAACTCAACGGCAACCTCGTGTGGCCGATGTGGCTCGGCGAACGCGTCCTGTTTCTCTCCGATCACGAAGGGATTGGTAATCTGTACTCGGTGCTCCCGGACGGCAGCGATCTGCAACGCCACACGCACGAACGCGAGTACTACGTTCGCTTTCCGTCGACCGACGGCACGCGCATCGTCTACGCCTGCGGCGGCGAGCTCGTGCTGTGCGACCCGCGGAGCGGAAGCGTCGAACGCGTCGCGACGACGATGCCCTCGAACGCGCCCGAGACGGCGCGCCGCTTCGTCGACGCCGCCGATCTGCTCGAACGCTGGTCGCCGTCGCCCGACGGTACGGCGCTGGGATTGGTAACGCGCGGCCGTGCGTACACGATGCCGCTCTGGGAAGAGGCCGTCATCGAACACGGCGCCGACGACGGCGCGCGACGCCGCTTGCTGACCTGGCTGCATGACGGTGCGCGCATCGTCTACGTCGACGATACCGCCGGGTACGAGCGCATTGCGGTCGCGCCGGTCGATCAGAGCGCGGCGCCGTCGTACCTCACCAGCGACGACACCGGCATCATCCACGAGCTGGCCGCCTCACCCGCCGGCGACCGGATCGCGTTCGCGACCAACCGCCACGAGCTGTGGCTGCTCGAGGTTGGGAGCGCGGCCCGCAAAATCGACACCAGCATCGGCGATTGGATCGACGACCTGGCGTTCTCGCCCGACGGCGCGTGGCTCGCCTATACCTGGTCGCCCAAAGCGCACACCTCGATCATCCGGCTGGCGGAGTGCGCGAGCGGACGCATCGTCGATGCCACCTCGGCGCTGCGCGAAGATCGTTCGCCGGCCTGGGATCCCGAGGGCAAGTACCTCTACTTCCTGTCGAATCGCGACTTTCATCCGGTCTACGACGCGCTCCAATTCGAGTTGAGCTTCCCCGAAGCGTGGCGTCCCTATCTGGTGACGCTCGCGGCTGCGACCAGCAGCCCCTTCGTGCCCAAGCCGGCGCCGCTGCACAAGGATCGCGACGACGACAAGGACGACGACAAGCCGGATGCACGCGCGCCGGTCACCATCGACGCCGACGGGCTGCCGCTGCGCATCATCGGGTTTCCGGTCGATGAAGGCGCGTACGACCGCATCGCCGCCGCCAAGGGCCGGGTGGTGTTCTCGCGCTTCCCGGTCCGCGGCATTCGCCCGAATACCGCCCCCGACGACGACAGCGAAGGTGAACTGCTGGCCTACGATTTCGAACAGCAGCGCAGCGCGCCGCTGGCCGACGAGATCGCCGATTTCGTGCTCGGCCCGGACGCCCGCACGCTGGTGTACGAATCGCACGGGAAACTCCGCGCCATCGATGCGGGCGGCGAACTGCCGGACAACGGCGACGATGAGAAGCCGCTGCCGGACGCCGGCCGGCGCACCGGCTGGCTCGATCTGAGCCGCATCAGCGTGCTCGTCGAGCCGCCCGCGGAGTGGCGCCAGATGCTGCGCGAAGCCTGGCGCTTGCAGCGCGAGCGCTTTTGGGACGCGCAGATGTCCGGTATCGATTGGGACGCGGTGCTCGCGCGCTACGAGCCGCTGCTCGAGCGGATCCGCACCCGGGACGAACTCTCGGATCTGATCTGGGAGATGCATGGCGAACTCGGCACGTCGCACGCCTACGAGTCCGGCGGCGACAAGCCGCTGCCGCCGCAGTACAAGAACGGTTTCCTGGGTGCCGAAATGCACTGGGATGCCGCCGCCGGCGGCTATCGCATCGACGCGATCCTACGCGGCGATCCGTGGAACCGCGACTTCGATTCGCCGCTGGCCGCAACCGGACTCGACGTGCGCGCCGGCGACGTGCTGGTCGCGGTCGGCGGCCATCCCCTCACGCAGCGCGTCGGACCCGGCGCATTGCTGGTGAACCAGGCCGGACGCGACATCGTGCTGTCGGTGGCTCGCGAGGGCGAGGTACGGCGCGTGCTGGTGCGCACGCTGCGCGACGAACGCATGCTGCGCTATCGCGCCTGGATCGACGCCAACCGCAGCCGCGTCCACACCTCGACCGCCGGCCGGGTCGGCTACGTCCACATTCCGGACATGGGTCCGTGGGGCTTTGCCGAGTTCCACCGCGGCTATCTCAACGAGTTCGACCGCGACGCGCTGATCGTCGACGTGCGCTACAACCGCGGCGGCCACGTCTCAGCGCTGCTGCTCGAAAAGCTGGCGCGCAAGCGCGTCGGATACGACGTAGCGCGCTGGACCCCGCCCGCACCCTACCCCGAAGAGTCGGTCGCGGGTCCGATGGTCGCGATCACCAATCAATTCGCCGGTTCCGACGGCGACATTTTCAGTCATTGCTTCAAGCTCTACGGCCTGGGGCCGCTGGTCGGCATGCGCACCTGGGGCGGCGTGGTCGGCATCCACCCGCGCCATCGTCTCGTTGACGGCACCCAAACGACGCAGCCGGAGTTCTCGTTCTGGTTCACCGACGCCGGCTGGGATGTCGAGAACTACGGTACCGATCCGACGCATGAAGTCGATGTCGCGCCGCAGGACACTATCGCCGGCCGCGACCCGCAGCTCGCCACCGCGCTGCGCCTCATCGAGGAGGCCTTGGCGACGGCCCCCGGGCGTCCGCCGTTCCCGCCGCGGCCCAATCGCGCGCTTGCTCGGTAGGGCAGGCGGTGATTGCGCCGCGCGGGGTTTGCCTTGACCCCTTGGGGGCGCCATAGTACAATACGCGAGCCGAAGCAGGGTCGCGAGACCCTCACCGGATGCCTGCGGGCGATCCGGTCATTCCTTGGATAGCGGGGACCGCTTCGGCGTCTTCGCTTTTTTTGTGTCCCTTCTGGAGAGTTTGTCATAGCACGACCGCTTCGCGTCAACGAGCAGATCAGAATCCGCCAAGTCCGCGTCATCGACGATGCCGGCCAACAGCTCGGCGTCATCCCCACCGAGGAAGCCCTCGGGATGGCCCGCGCCAAGGGTTTGGACCTCATCGAAGTGTCACCGACCGCGGTCCCGCCGGTCTGCCGTATCGGTGATTACGGTCGTTTGAAGTACGAGCAGTCGAAAAAAGATAAAGAAGCGCGGAAGAAACAGCGCAACTGGGAGTTGCGCGAAGTCAAGCTGCGGCCCAAGATCGATGTCCACGATTACGAAGTCAAGGCGAAGATGGCCGAACGTCTTCTCCTCGACGGCGGTAAAGTCAAAGTCACGATCATGTTCCGGGGCCGCGAAATCACCTACACCGCGTTTGGAAAACGACTGCTCGACCGGGTCGCGAAGGATCTCGAAAACAGCGCGATCGTCGAACGCGAAGCCAAACTCGAAGGCAAGAACATGTTTCTCATCCTGGCACCGCGTGCCACTCCGCTCGGTCCGCCGCGTTTCGTCCACTTGAAGACGGACACCGCGCACCACGACGCCGAAACCGCCGTTCATCACGATGAACCCGACGAGGCTGCCGAAAACGGAGTGAGCACGGAAGCGGTGGCCACCGTCGAGGGAGCCCATGCCTAAAATACGCACGCACCGCGGAACCGCCAAACGGGTCAAAGTGAGCGCCAACGGGATCGTGACGCATCGCCACCAGTTTTCGGGCTGCGGCCACATTCTCAGCAAGAAGTCGCGCAACCGCAAGCGGAAGTTCCGCAAGGACCAGGCGACGTTCAAAGGTGATCTGAAGCGCTTCGCGCCGCAGATTCCCTACCTGCTATAAGGAGCGTTTGCAGACATGGCTCGTATCAAACGCGGCGTCTCGAAGATCAAGCACCGCCGCAAGGTGATGAAGCTCGTCAAGGGCTTCCGGGCGGCACGCCGCCGCAACTATCGCGTCGCCAACGAGGCGCTGCTCCACTCCCTCGCGTACGCGTTCCGTGACCGCCGCGTGCGCAAGCGCGACTTCCGCGCGCTGTGGATTGCCCGCATCAACGCGGCCGCCCGTCGCGAAGGTCTGAGCTACTCGAAGCTGATCGCCGGGCTCAAGAAGTCGGGCGTCAACCTCAACCGCAAGGCGCTGGCCGATCTGGCCGTGCACGACGCGGCCGCCTTCGGCCGCCTGCTCACGCTCGCCAAAGACGCGCACACCCGGACCGAAACCGCCGCCTGACCGGCTGCGGCAGACATCGAAAGGCGGCCGGAACTCGGCCGCCTTTTTAACGTCCCGTCGCCGCCAGCGCGATCGCGACGTGCGCGCTGATCCCCGCGGCCATCGCCGACTCGTCGATGTCGAACGCCGGATGGTGGTTGGGAAAGGCGTGCGCGTCGTCGCCGGCGCCGAGGAACACGAAACACGCCGGTACGCGCTGCGCGAAGTAGGAGAAATCCTCGCTGCCCATCACCGGCGCGATCTCGACCACGCGCTCGGCGCCGAAGGTCTCGGCGAGCACGCGCGTGACGAACTCCGCTTCGGCCGGATCGTTCGCGGTTACCGGGTACGACGCGTGCCAGTCGAGGTGCGCCGTCGCATTGGCGGCGGCGCAGGTGTGGTCGGCGATGCGGCGGATGCGGCCTTCGAGCGTCGCGCGCGTTTCCTCGCTGAAGGTACGCACCGTTCCCTTGAGCACGACGCGGGGCGGAATGACGTTGTAGGTCGTGCCGCCGTTAATGGCACCAAGGGTCACTACCGTCGGTTCGAGCGGGTCGATCTCGCGGCTGACGATGCGCTGCAAGCCGCCCACCAGTTCCGCCGCCACGACGATCGGGTCGACCGAGCGGTGCGGCATGGCCCCGTGGCCGCCGCGCCCTTCGACCACCAGATCGAACGAATCGACCGCCGCCATCATCGGCCCCGGCCGCAGTCCGAACATCCCGCTCGGATACATCGAGACGATGTGGATGCCGTAAGCGCGCTCGATGCCGAAACGTTCGATCAGACCGTCCTTCAGCATCGCGGGAGCACCGCCGCCGCCCTCTTCGGCCGGCTGGAACACGAGCGCGATCCGGCCGCGGATCTCGGCGACCCGCTCGCGCAGCACGGAGGCCGCGCCCAAAAGCATCGCGACGTGGGCGTCGTGACCGCAGGCGTGGGTGACGCCCGGATTCTGCGAGACGTAGGCGACGTCGTTCTCCTCGGTCATCGGGAGCGCGTCCATGTCGGCCCGCAGCATGATCGTCGGGCCGGGCAGCGCACCGGCCAGCACCCCAACCACGCCGGTTCCGCCGATCCCCTCGTGCGTCTCGATCCCGAGTTCGCGCAGCTTCGCTGCGACGAACGTCGCCGTGCGCACTTCGGCAAAGGCCAGTTCGGGATGCGCGTGCAGATCGCGCCGGATTGCGATCGTCTCCGCGATGAGTTCCGGGGGCACGGCGATAGCGGTCATCTGCGGCGAGTTCGCCGCTGCGCGGCGGCACACTCTCGGCCGCGCGACAAGGGCGTCGACCCCGCGCGGCGTACGTGTGCCGCAGCGGTCGAGGATGGTGCCGTTATGATGAAGGTGACGCGTTCCCGGTTTGTCGGCGGCCTCGCTGCCGCGTTCGCGGCGTCGGCCCAGCCGGCGGCAGCCGCTGCACTCTCGACGGTCGATCCGGTCGCCCCGGCACGCGGCACCCCGGCCGAAGCGCTGGCCTGGCTGCGCGCGGGCAACGAGCGTTTCCGCGCCGGCGGGATGCGCCGTCTCCCGGCGCCGTCGGCCAAGTACCCGCAGCGGCCGTGGGCGGTCGTGTTCTGCTGCGCCGACACCCGGGTCGCGACTGAAATCGTCTTCGACTCGCTCCATTTCGGCGATCTGTTCGTCTGCCGCACGGCCGGCGAGGTGTCAAATCCCGAGGTGGTCGGATCGATCGAATACGCGGTCGCCGAATTCCACGCACCCTTCGTGCTCGTGCTCGGTCACAGTTCGTGCGGCGCCTGCGATGCGGCGGTCGCGACGTTCGACGGCGGCCCGATCCCGCCGGCTTCGATCGTTTCGGTGGTGAACGCGATCGCACCGGCGGTCAGCCGCGTGCCGCGCGACGACCCCGAACGCCTGCGCAAGGTGATCGAGGTGAACGCAGCCCTGACGGCGGCGTCGCTGGCGACGAGCCCGATCCTCAAGGCGGCGCTCGCGAACGGTACCCTGCGCGTCGCGTCGGGCTATCACGATTTGGCCTCGGGCCGCGTGAGCATCCACGTCTGACGCGCGCCGAGCGCGACGATGAATAACACGCAAGTCGGCTTCCTGCTGGCGCTGCTCATCGCGGCGATCCCGCTCGTCGCGTTGGCGAAGCGGGTGAACGTCTCGTATCCGATCGTCCTGGTGCTCGGCGGGCTGGTGCTCGGCTTCATCCCGGGGCTGCCGCACATTCAGCTCGATCCCAACATCGTGCTGCTGGTCTTTCTGCCGCCGCTGCTGTACTGGGAAGCGATCACCGCCCCCAGCGACATCATGCTGGAGAACGCCGGTCAGATCGGCGTACTCGCCTTTGGCCTCGTGATCGTGACGACGATCGTGGTCGCGGTGGTCGCGCACGCGATCGTGCCGGCCATGCCCTGGGGAGCGGCCTTCGTGCTGGGTGCAATCGTCTCGCCGACCGACGAGCTGGCCGCCGTTCCGGTCCTCGAACACTTTCGGCTTCCGCGCCACGTCATCGCGATCATCGAAGGCGAGAGCCTGCTCAACGATGCGACTGCGCTGGTCATTTACGCGACGGCGGTTACCGTCGTGGCGACCGGCACGTTTCACGCCAACGGTATCGTGCTGCTGTTCGTCGTGGATGTGGTCGGGTCGATCGCGATCGGCTTCCTGGCCGGCCGGCTGGCGGTCGAGCTGTGGCGGCGTATCAAGGACCCGCAGCTGCAGGGCGTCATCTCGTTCACCGTGCCGTTCCTGGCCTATCTTCCGGCGCAGTATCTCGGACTCTCGGGCGTGCTCGCCGTGGTGACGGCGGGCGTCTATGCCAACTGGTTCACGCCGCGCGTGCTCGCGCCGGCGTCGCGCACCCAGCTGATTGGGTTCTGGAACACGCTCGTGTTCGTCGCCAACGCGGTGCTGTTTCTGCTGGTCGGCCTGCAGCTTCACGATATCGCGCACGCCGCGTTCGCGCGCGACTCCTGGCAGCTCGTCCTCGGCTACGCCGTGGTGATCAACGCCGTCATCATCGTCGTGCGTGTGGTCCTCGTCGTGCTGGCGGAATACGCGCCGACCGCGGCGCCGGCCGACCATGCGGCGCCGGACTGGAAACACGCCCTGGTCGTCGCATGGTCGGGACTGCGCGGCGCCGTCTCGCTGGCTGCGGCACTGGCCATCCCGCTCGTCCTTCCCGACGGCTCCCATTTTCCGCATCGCGATCTGATCATTTTCCTGACCTTCACGGTCATTTTGGTCACGCTGGTGGGCGGCGGCCTCACCCTGCCGGCGGTCGTGAGCCGGCTGCACATCACCGGCACCAACGAAGAACGCGAGCTGGTTCGGCTCGCGCTCGTGCGCAGCACCGACGCGGCGCTCTCCCAAATCGATCAGCTCGAGGCGGCCGGACGGCTCGAATCCGACCACGCCGACGCGTTGCGACGGCAGTTCGAACACAAGCGCGAGTCGCTGCGGGCCGGTGACGCGGCGAGCAAGAAAGCGCATCTCGCGCAGCACGCCGAAGCGGAGCGCGCGATCCTCGATGCCCAGCGCCAAGCCCTCATCGAGATGCGGGAGCGCGGCGAGATCGACAACGTCATCATGCGCAAACTGCTGATCGACCTCGACCTGGCTTCATCGCGTCCCACCTTGCTCGGGCAGGAATGAGCGCGCGATGACGGCCCTTCGCGTCCCCGGTGACAAGTCGATCGCGCACCGGGCAGTGATGTTCGCCGCGCTTGCCGAGGGGACGTCGCGCATCGGAAACGTCCCCGACGGGCTCGACGTGCGCTCGACGCAAAGCGCGATGCGCGCGCTCGGCGCCGTCATGGGCCGTGACGATGCCGGAGTTCTGGTGGTGGAAGGGCGCGCCGGCGCGTTTGCGTCGCCCGCCGGCGCCATCGATTGCGGCAACAGCGGTACGACGATGCGGCTGCTGGCCGGACTGCTTGCAACGCGTGCGATCGACGTGACGCTCACCGGCGATGCGTCGCTGCAGTCGCGGCCGATGCGCCGCGTTGCCGGACCGCTGGCGGCGTTCGGCGCGCGGATCGACCTCAGCGGCACCGGCACGGCGCCGATGCGGGTGCGCGGGAATCCGCACGCGCAGGGTGCCGACGTCGCCGTCACCGTCGCCAGCGCTCAGGTCAAATCGGCGCTGCTGCTGGCCGCGCTCGGCGCCCACGGCCGCACGCAGCTCAGCGGTGAGCTTGCGACGCGCGATCATACCGAACGGCTGCTGCGCTCGTTCGGGGTCGCGGTCGATTCGAACGGCGGACGGCTCGCAATCAACGGACCGGCGGCCTTGCGCGCAACCGACCTCGACGTGCCCGGCGACATCTCGAGCGCCGCGTTTCTGTTTGCGGCCGCGGCGGCAGTGCCCGGCGCGTCGGTAACCGTCGACGACGTCGGACTCAATCCGACCCGCAGCGCGTTCCTCGACGTGCTGCGTCGTTTCGGAGCGTCGGTCGAGATCGCTCCGAAAGCCGGCGGCGCGGAGCCGCGTGGAAGCGTGACCGTCCGCGGCGCGCCGCTGTCGGGAATCGCGATCGAGCCGGCCGAGGTCCCCGGCCTGATCGACGAGCTGCCGCTGGTCGGCGTGCTGGGTGGTTTCGCACGCGGCACGACGACGGTGCGCGGCGCGGGCGAACTGCGGGTGAAGGAATCGGATCGCATCGAGGCCTTCGCCGCCGCCGCGCGCGCGCTCGGCATTGCGGTCGAGACCGCGCCCGACGGCTTCGCCGTGCACGGACCGGCGCAGTGGCACGACGGCGACGTCGTGACCCACCACGACCACCGCATCGCGATGGCCTTTTCGGTTGCCGCGCGCGCCGCCGGCGTCCGCATTCGGCTCGACGATCCGGACTGTGCGGCCGTATCGTTTCCCGGTTTCGCCGCCGCGCTCGAGGCCGCGCTATGACGGCTTGGCGAGCGGCCGTGATCGGGCATCCGATCGCGCACAGCCGTTCGCCGGCGCTCTTCGCGCGCTTCGCGGCCGCCAGCAGGATATCGCTGGCGTACGAGGCTGTCGATGTTCTGCCCGAGGCACTCGCCGCGACGTTGGATGCGTGGCGCAGCGATGCAATCTTTCTGGGCTGCAACGTGACGCTGCCGCACAAAGAGCGCGCGCTGGCGCTGGCCGGCCGCGCGGATTCGACGGCGCTCGCCTGCGGAGCCGCCAACGTGCTGACGCGCGTCGACGGCATGCTGGTCGCCGCGAATACCGACGTCGACGGCGTCGAGGCCGCGTTGGCCCAGGCCGGCGTCGCGCTGGCCGGAGCGCGCGTCGCGATTCTCGGTACGGGCGGCGCCGCGCGCGCCGTCGCCGAGGCCGCCCGCCGCAGCGGCGCGGCGGCGATCGTCTTTGCGGGGCGCGATGCCGGCCGTGCCGCAGCGCTGGCGCAGGCGTTCGGCGGCCGTGCGGTCGCGCTCGATGCCGTCCCGCCTGCCGACCTCTACGTGAACGCCACCTCGCTCGGGATGGCCGGCGAGCCGCAGCGCTCGCTCTTACCGCACGACGCCGCGCCGCCGGCCGCCGCCTTCGACGTGGTGTACGTTCCCGAGGAAACGCCGTTCATTCTCGAGGCACGGGCGCGCGGACTGCGGACCGTCACCGGCACGGCGATGTTTCTGGCTCAGGCGGCGGCCACATTCGAGCGTTGGTTCGGGTTCGCGCCGAAGGACCAGCCGGAATGAGACGTCCGGTGTCAACCTTCATCCTGATTGACGAGGCGAAGCCGAGGTGGATTCAGCCTCCGCAGGAGGCTGAATCCGTATGAGTTTACGCCACCTCACAGCCGGCGAATCCCACGGTGCCGCCCTGGTCGGCATCATCGAGGGAATCCCGAGCGGCCTCCCGCTCGACGTCGCGACGCTGCACGCGCAGGCGCGGCGGCGCAAGCTGGGCTTCGGCCGCGGCAACCGCCAAACGATCGAGACCGACGAGGTCCGCATCGTCGCCGGCGTGCGGCGCGGGGTGACGATCGGCAGCCCGATCGCGCTGATCATCGAAAATCGCGATCACGCGCGTTGGGCCGAGATCATGCGGGTCGACGCTCCCGACGACGATGCGCCGGCCGCACGGGCAGTGCACGTGCCGCGTCCGGGCCATGCCGACCCCGTCGGCGGCATCAAGTACGCGCGCGAGGACCTGCGCGACGTGCTCGAACGCGCCAGCGCGCGCGAAACGGCGATGCGGGTCGCACTGGGCACCGTTGCGCGCACCCTGCTCGCGCAGCTCGGCGTCGTGCTGGCCAGCCGCGTGGTGCGCATCGGCACCGTCGTCGACACGACGCCCTGGCGTGATGTGCCGAGCGACATGATCGACGCCTCGCCGGTGCGCGCCCTCGACCGCGACGCGAGCGCGGCGATGGTGCGCGAGATCGAAGCGGCGCGCGACGCCGGCGACGCGCTGGGCGGGGTGTTCGAAGTTCTCGCCTTCAACGTGCCGGTCGGCCTCGGTTCGTACGCGCAGTGGGATCGCCGGCTCGAAGCCGAAGTCGGCCGTGCGTTCCTCTCGCTCAACGCGATCAAAGGTGTCGAGCTCGGACTCGGTTTCGGCGCAGCGGCGCGTATGGGTTCGCAGGCCCACGATCCGTACGAGCCCGGTGACGGCGTGCGCACGCGCTACCGCAGCAACAACGCCGGCGGCATCGAGGGCGGGATGTCGACCGGACAGCCGATCGTCGTGCGGGTCGGGATGAAGCCCATCGCGACGCTGATGAAGCCGCTCGACTCGGTCGATCTGCGGACCGGCGAGGCCGTCAAAGCGCACATCGAACGCGCCGATACCTGCGCGGTGCCCGCCGCGGCCGTGATCGGTGAATCGCTGCTCGCGCTGGTGCTCGCCGAGGCCGTGCTCGAAAAGTTCGGCGGTGACAGTCTCGACGAACTGGTCGAACGCGTTCGCGCGTGGGAAGCGACCGTCCGTGAACGGTAACATCTATCTCTGCGGCCCCTCGGGCAGCGGAAAGTCGACGGTCGCGCCGCTGCTCGCCGAGCGGCGTGGACTGCAGGCGCTCGATCTCGACGCGCTGATCGAAGCCGACGCGCAACGGCCGATCGCACGCATCGTCGACGAGGAGGGTGAGCCGGCATTTCGGATTCGCGAACGGGACGCGCTGGCGCGGGTCGCCGCGCGCTGCGGTGCGGTGGTCGCGCTGGGCGGCGGCGCGCTCGAAGACGGAGCGAACCGGCGTGCGATCGCCGAGAGCGGGATCCTGGTGTTTCTCGACGCTTCGGTCGCGACGTGCCGCGCCAATACGGCCGTCGATGCCGGGCGCCGGCCGCTGCTGCGCGAGCCGGGTGCGCTCGAACGGCTGCACGCCGCGCGCCGGCCGCGGTATCGCGAAGCGGCGATTTGCGTTGCGGCCGACGGCCTGACGCCGCCGGAGGTCGCGGCCGCCGTCGACGCCCTGCTGCGCGCCGAGCGCGTCATTCGCGTCGAGACGCCGCACCCGTACGACGTCTGCATCGGGGCCGCGGCGATCGAGACGCTGCCCGACCGGATCACCCCGCCCAACGGGGGGCGAGTCGTCGTCGTCGCCGATCGCGCCGTCGAAGGAATCGCGACGCGCGTCGCGCGCGCCTACCACGACGCCGGCTTTCACGCCACGCTGCTCGACGTCGACGCGGACGAAGCGCTGAAATCATTGGCGGGCGTCGGCGCGCTGTACGAACGCTTCGCCGAAGCACGGCTCGATCGCCGCGGAATCGTGGTCGGTATCGGCGGCGGGACGATCGGCGACGCCGCCGGGTTTGCGGCGGCGACCTATCAGCGCGGCGTGCCGTTCGTCGCGCTGCCGACGACGTTATTGGCCGCGGTCGATTCGGCGATCGGCGGCAAGACCGCGATCAATCTGCCGGCCGGCAAGAACATGGCCGGCACGGTGACGCAGCCGGCCTACGTGGCAATCGCGCCCCAGGTGCTGCGCTCGCTCCCGGCACGCGACGTCATCTCCGGCTACGGCGAGATGCTGAAGTACGGTCTCGCGCTCGACGCCGCACTTTACGCGGCGCTGCGGGCCGGCGAAGCGGCGCTGATGGCGGATCCGGCAACGGCACTTGACGCGATCGCGCGCTGCGTCGAGCTCAAAGCCGCAATCGTCGTCAGCGATGAGGAAGACCGCACCGGCGTGCGCGCGGTCCTCAACTTCGGGCACACCGTCGCGCACGCGCTCGAGAAAGTCGCGGGCTACGGTGCGCTGCGGCACGGTGAAGCGGTGATCGTCGGGATGCGTGCGGCGCTAGCCCTCTCGGTCGCGCGCGGACACTTGAGCGACGCGGCCCGGCAGCCGGTCGACACCCACCTCGCTTCCCTTTCAGTCCCGGATACCTGGCGCGCGCTCAATCGGGACGCGATCGTCGACGCGACGCGCGGCGACAAGAAGCGCCATGCCGGCGGCACGCAGTTCGTCCTGATCGACGCGATCGGCAGCGCGCGGCTCGACGACCGGGTCGGTCCGGACGACGTGCGCGCCGCACTGGCGACGCTCGGTTTCGCATGAACGTCCTGGTCGTCAACGGTCCCAACCTCAACTTGCTGGGCGAACGCGAGCCGGAGATCTATGGCCGTACGACCCTGCGCGAGCTCGAGCACGAGGTCGAGGCACGTGCCAGCGAGCTCGGGCAGCACGTCCGTTTCTTTCAATCGAACCACGAAGGCGAACTGATCGACGTACTGCACAACCAGCGCGCTTGGGCGGATGCGATCCTGATCAACCCCGGAGCGCTCACGCACTACTCGTACGCGATCCGCGACGCGCTGCTGGCGATCGGCGTCCCGGCCGCCGAGGTTCACCTCTCGAACATCGACGAACGCGGCGAACGCGAGGAGTTCCGCCGCATCTCGGTGATCCGCGAGGTCTGCGTCGAACGCTTCATCGGCCTCGGCGTCGGCTCGTATCTGGCCGCACTCGAATATTTCGCCCGCGACGCCGGCATCGAGGTATGATCCGGCGGCGCCTCGGCCGCGACGGGCCCCTCGTCGGCGCGATCGGCCTGGGCTGCATGGGACTCTCCGAGTTCTACGAGCCCGTTTCGGAACGCGATGCCATCGCGACGATCCATAGCGCGCTGGAGTGCGGCATGACGATGCTCGACACGTCCGACATGTACGGCCGCGGGGAGAACGAACGGCTCGTCGGGCGCGCCCTGCGCGGACGCCGCGAGCACGCGTTCGTGGCGACGAAAGGCGGCCTCTTGCGGAGCGACGACGACTTCGACTGGCGCGGCCGCAACGGCCGCCCCGAATATCTCCGCGGGGCCTGCGACGCATCCCTCGCGCGCCTCGGCCTCGACGTCATCGACCTCTACTACCTCCATCGCGTGGACCCCGACGTCCCGATCGAAGAAAGCGTCGGTGCGCTGGCCGGACTCGTCGAGTCCGGCAAAGTCCGCTGCATCGGACTCTCGGAGGTCAGCGTGGACACGCTGTACCGCGCCGCGGCAGTCGCCCCGATCGCCGCGGTGCAAAGCGAATACTCCCTTTTTTCGCGGGACGTGGAAGCGAATGGCGTGCTGGACGCTGCGCACGAGCTCGGCATCGCCTTTGTGGCGTATGCACCGCTCGGACGCGGGATGCTCGCGGGCGCTGCGCCATTCTCGGCCGGGTTGAGTGAAGGCGACGTACGCCGGCGCGTCCCGCGGTTCGACCCCGAGCATCGGGAGGCCAATACCAGCCTCGCCGCTATCGTCGGGGAGCTCGCGCGCGGCGCGGGCCGCACACCCGCGCAGCTCGCCCTAGCGTGGACGGTGGCGCGGGGCGAAAACGTGATCGCGCTGCCCGGCTGCGATAAACCCGAACAAGTGGCCGAGAACGCGGCTGCCCTCGAGGTGGTGTTTCCTGAGAAAACCTTCGGTAATCTCGACGATCGCTTCGCCCCCGGCACGGCGTCCGGCGCCCGTTTTCGCGAGGGATAAGTCGGCGACCGCTGTTACGGCGAGTCTTCCCAACGCAGCCGGATGGCAAGCACCGCGGCTGAGAAGCGGTTCTTGATTGGGAGAAGAAATGGAACATACGCGATTGACACTGCCGAGCGCGAGCACCGAATATCTCGGCGACGTGGACGACATCGTTGGCATCCCTCATCGCCGAAATCCGCCTCACCGGCCTCGCAAAGTAGGATCCCTCACGACCAAGAGCCGCTCAACGGCAGCGCTGAGGTTACCGAGGCACCTGGGTGGTTATCGTCACGTCGTTCGCGAAGCGCGAAGATAGCGGGTGGGCTGGAGGACAACAGGTGCTGCGCAGGATCGCTCTCGGCTTCACGCTTGGGCTCACTTTCGCGCTGTCGAGTGTGGTCGCCGCGCGAGCCGAGGAAGTTCGCGTTCCGGCCACGGGCGATCCCGCGTACGCCTTCACCCTACCCACCGGCTGGACGACGAGCTACGACAAATCCGGTAGCGTTGGAATTACGGGCAAAACGTGTGGTTGCGGACTGTCGTTGTCGGTGGTCAACATCGATACGGCCGCGAACACACCTTCGCAATTCGCGACCCTCTTTATGAAGGGCGCGGGCGCTCGACCGTACAGGAAGATGGAGTTCGGCGCAATCGGCGGCAGGCCGGGCGTAGCGTTCTTCAGCACGATGAAGGTGCCGACGGGCATGGCGAATCTCAAACTCGTCATCGTCAAGCTCGATCCGTCGCACTACGCGTCGCTGGCCGTTATCACGCCGATCGTCCTTTCAGACAAAGCGGCGACGGTTCTGAATAGCCTGCTCGCCGGAGTCCGCTTTACGGTCGCTCGAGCCGAGGAGGCGCGGATTCCGGCCACGGGAGATCCTGCGTACGCGTTCACCGTTCCGGCCGGCTGGACGACGAAGTACGACCCGCTCGGCAACCTCCTTCTGGGAGATCCAAGCTGCAGCTGCCGGGTATCGCTGTCCCTCGTGAACGTCGATACGACTGCAACGACGACCGCACAATTCGCCGCCGAGGTCATCAAGGCGGCAGGCGCGGTTCCCGACCCGCGGACGGAGCCCGGATCGATTGCCGGCATGCCGGGCGACGCTTTTCTCACCACCCTGAAGGGACCAGCGACCGTCGTCAATTTCAAACTGGTGCTCGTCAAAGTGGATCCATCTCACCTCGCATCGATGGTGGTCATCACGCCGACCGCCTTTTCCGTTCGCTCCGCGGCGGTTCTCGACGCGCTCCTCGCTCAGCTGCAGCTCACCTCCGCGCACGCCGTCGAGGTCCGGCTCCCACGCACGGGCGATCCTGCCTACGACTTTACCGTGCCCGCCGCTTGGACGGCGACCTACGACGATCTGGGGAACCTCACCATCTCAAACAAGAACTGCGGCTGCGCTGTATTGCTGAATGTCGAAGGCGCCGACACCGCCGCGCTCACGACGGCACAAGTCGCCGCGAACGCACTGAGGATCGCGGGCGCGCCGCCCGCTTTGAAGAGCGCGCCCGGAACGATTGGTGGTATTCCAGGCGACGCCTACTTCAGCACCTTTCACAACCCGAACGGCGGTCTCTTTGATTTAAAAGTCGTCGTGGCGAAACTCGATCCAACCCACTTCGCGGAGATGCTCGTGATTACGCTCCCGGAGCCTTCAACGGCTTCCGCCGCCGAACTCGATTCGCTCTTAGCCGCAATCCAATTCACCGGGCTGACCAAGTAGGCAGCAGCACGGGGGTCGGTGGAATTACGTTTTGGGGGCGTGTGCTCGCACAACAGCGTCCGTGACGAAACGAAACACTTCGTCGACGTTCGGAACGTCGCTGAACGTCCGCCGCGAATAGCTATAGAACATTTCGCTCGAGAAGCTTAGGAAACGCGGTCCGAAGGTTACCGTGCCGCTTCCGTCCCCTCGACGACGGAATGAAATCGGGTGTGTCGTGGCGAGATTCAAAGAGACTACAAAAGGAAAGCGGCCGTCGCGGACGATGTATGCATAATCTTTCGTCAGCGCGTAGATTGTGTGCGCTCGCCTATACGTGTCGAAGCAGAATCTTCCGATCACAAGGAGCAGCCCGGCCAGGACCCACGGCACGCCGATTAACTTGAACAAAAGCGAGTCATTGGTCGCGATCGCTCCGGTCTCGATAACAACGGCAATGACGAGAAACACTAAGTTGGAATTGAACAACACGGGGATGACTCGATACGACATGCCCTGTACCGGCATGCAGACCCACACCGGAACGATGCCGGGACCGATCATGCGTGCGAGCCTCGGCTTCAGGGTCGCGGCATCCGGCTCAACTCCGCCTCCACGCCATGGCCGTGTATGAAGATTCATCACCGTCGTGTGCTAGCGGTGCGCGTTGAGGACGGTGTCGGTGTCGGAGGGGGGCGCGTCGAGGAGCGCGTGGAGCAGCGGGAGGAAGCGCGCCGCGGGGGAGTGCGGGCGTTCGGGTTCGATGACGTCGTGGGAGAGGCCCGTGCCCACCAAGCGGTGGATGCGTACCCGGTCGCCGCCGACGCTGCGCCAGCGGGCGACCAGGTCGTTGATCGCACTGTTGTTGACCGAGGTCTCACCGGCGTTGCGCACGATCTCGATGTGCTGCGCGCACGGCGGACCCATGCGCGCGTCCTCCTGCAGCGCGTCCGCGAGTCCGAGACCGGCCGCGATCGAGCGGGTCGCATACCGGTGGTAGCCGTGGTCTGGAGCATTGCGGCCGCGGTCGATCGGGTCCCAGTAGAGGAAGCGGTTCGGAGCGCGCTCGAGGATGCGGCGCGTCCACGCGTGCCAGTCCCGCGGGAGGCGCTTGACGCCGAGGAACGGCGCTACCGCGATGGCGCGGAAGATGCGTTCGTCGCGGTGCGCTGAGTGCAGCGCGAGCGCGCCGCCCAGCGAGTGCCCGAGCAGGGTGATCTCGTCGCCGAGCGCAGCCGCTACATCGACGATCCGTGCCGCCTGCCGCGTCAGTTCGGGGGTCGTCAGCGCCTCGAGGGCATCGGACATACGATCCTCGTGACCGTGGCGCGGCAGCCGCGCGACCAGGATATTGTCGCCGCGTGCGTGACGCACTTCGGCGAAGGCTCGCCACGTGCGGGGGCTGGCGGTCAGGCCGTGCAGCAGCACCAGCACGCGCGGCGTCCGCGCGCCATGATCGAGGATCGTCGTGCGCATCTCGTCGCCGAGGAATTCCGCTTCGTCGGCGTCCAGCGATGCCGCGAGTGCGGCGGGATCGAAGCTCATCGCAGCCGGGCTCAATGCAGCGCGCGCCGATGCTGCCCGAGCGCCCAAAGGACGGCGACTTGCGTTTTTGCATCCGGCAGCTGGTCGTCTTGGATCATCTTCCACAGCGCGTCGAGAGCGAACACGCCGGGCACGATATGCTCATCCGTGTCGGGCTGGGACTCACCGATCTCGAATCCGTCGACGACGCAAAAATGGAGCAGCTCGTCGCAGAATCCCGGCGCGGAGTAGGCGGACCATAGGCGCCCAACGCGCGCGGCGCGGTAGCCGGTCTCCTCACGGAGTTCGCGACGCGCCGCTTCTTCCGGCGACTCGCCGCGGTTCATTCCGCCCGCGACCACTTCCCACTGTTCCCGCCCCACCGGGTGACGGTACTGCCGCACGAGCAGCATTCGGTCCGGCTCCGGCCGCACGATCACGACCACCGCCTGCGCGTGCTCGACCACTTCGACATTGTACGGCTTTCCGTCACCGAACCGAATCTGGTCGACGCGCAGGTTGACGACGTGCCCCTCGTAGACACGTCGAGTGCTCAGCAGTTCCATCGCGTGCCGCTCAGATAACGGCCGTGTTCGACAGCTCTTCGAGCAGCGTCGGCCGATGCGGTTCCCAGCCGAGTTCGCGCGTTGCGCGGCCGCTGTCGATCTGCAGATCGACCGCGAGCGCATCGGCGAAGGTCCCCATCATCTCCCGCGCGGCTTCGAGCGGGATCCGTTCGATCTCGCCGCTGCCGCCCGCGGCGCGCGATGCGGCGTGCGCGATCTCGCCGTAGGGCACCGACGCGCCGCGCGTCGCGTTGAAAATCCCGTGTACTTCGCGGTGCGCGACCGCGCGCGCGTAGAGTTCGGCCAGCGCATCGTGACGCACGGTCGGCCAACGGTTCGAGCCGTCACCGACGATACGCAGATTCCCGGTGCGCGCGGCCTCGGCCATCATTCCGGGCAGGCCGCCGCCGTCGCCGTACACCACGCCGGGCCGAATCACGATCGTACGCAACCGCCCCTGCTGAGCGAGCACGAGTTGCTCGTGGGCCGGACGCCAGGCGACCAGATCCAGCGGAGCCAGCGGCGCGTCCTCGGCGATCACCGCGTCGCCGCGCGATCCGTACACCCAGACGCCGCTCGTATAGATGAAGGTGCGCCCCTGCGGCAGCGCGTCCAGCAGAACCTCGAGCGCCGCGCGCGCGGCCGCCGGACCATCCTCGGCGTTGTCTTGCGCGAGGAAAACGATCGCATCGGCGTGCGCCGCCTCGGCGCGCAAGGTGTCCAGATCGCGCAGCTCTCCGCGAACCGGTTCGACACCGAGCCCCTGTGCAACCGATACCGCGGCATCGCTGCGCGTCAAAACCCGCGTCACGTGCGCGTCATTGCGCAACGCGCGCACGACGCTGCGCCCGATATAACCCGTTCCGCCCGTCACGAAAACCGGCACGTCTGTCCCTATTCTTCTGCGGCGCGGGGGCGCGTCGCGATGGTGAGGATGTCGAAGACGATCGCGACTTCGGCCGCGGTGATGAAGGCCCGGATCGCCCAGTGCGGGCCCCAGTCGATCGTGATCAGCGCGAGGACCGCGGCTGTGCAATACGCGATCGCTTTGGTAACGTCCGCGCGCACGGTGGGAGAAGTCGGCGCGTAGGCCCGCCGGATCATGACCACGGTGCCTGCGATCACCGCAGCGAGCATGACGGTTCCCAGCGGGCGGTTCGCGGCCAGCGCGTGCATCAACGGAACCGTCCCGAGCGCGATCAGGAGCCCGATGACGATCAGCCACGCAATTTCGGCCGGACGGCTATCCCTCATCGCCGCCCAGTCTTCGGCCGCCGTCGAGAGCGGGCCCGGGTCGGCGGACCCCGGCCGCGAAAACGTCGCGGGTGCCGACCGCGCTCAGCCCCCACAACCCGCGCCTGGCTGCGCTCCGGGACTTGCTCACCCCGCGCGGCCGCCGTGCAGCGGCGCGCTTCGGGGCCGAGGGAGCGACGCTGCTGGCCGAGGCCGACCGGGCCGGCCTGCTACCGCAAGAGCTGTTCGCGACCCCGAGCGGGCTCGAACGGTTCGACGCGGGCCGGTACGAGGCAGCGGGGATCCCGGTTTTCGAGGTTCCCGACCGCGCCTTCGCCCGGCTCTCCGACCTCGACACCCCCAGCGGGATCCTCGGTATTTTCCCCCTGCCGGACCGCTCGGCCGCCGACGTGCTGGCCCTCCCCGGGCTGCTGCTGGTGCTCGCCGGCGTCAGCGATCCCGGCAACGCCGGGACGCTGGTGCGCTCGGCGGAGGCCTTCGGCGCGGCCGGGGTGCTGTTCGGGCGTGGCGGCGTCGATCCGTACGCCCCCAAGGTCGTGCGAGCAGCGATGGGGTCGCTTTTTCGGGTCCCGGTGGCGTCCGTCAGCGCCGAGGAACTGATCGCGACCGCCAAAGCGAGCGGGCGCCCAATCGTCGTCGCCGATATGGAGGGCGAGGAGTTGGGAACCGCGCCCCTGCCGGACGATGCCGTCGTGGCGATCGGCAACGAACGCCGCGGGGTGCGGGATTGGCTGCCGCGCTGGGATCGGGCGTTCCGCATTCCGCAGCGCGGGGAGACCGAGAGTTTGAACGCGGCCGTCGCGGGGAGTATCGTTTTATACGAGTTCGCGCGTGTCAAGTAGGCTGTCAAGTCGCCGAAAAAGCCCGTTCTGTCAAGACTTGGCGGCCAGCAGCCCCGGTGCTATACTTCCTCTGCCCACGCGAACTGCGCGCCAATTCGCCGAACAGGAGAGGACACCGCCGACGCCATGCGCACCTCCGAAATCTTCTGGAAACTGTTCGCCAGCACGGGTTCGATCAATGCGTACCTGATGTACCGGCACCTTCATCCTTCAACTGCTGCCTAATACGAACCGCGCCGTCCCCGAGCGGACGCGCGACGAGCGAAAGAGAAGCTCCGGAACGCCCGGTCTGCAAGGATCGGGTGTTCGCTTTTATCGACTATGACGACAAACATGAGTGACCTCGAAGCGACGCTGACGTCGCTGGCGTCGCGTTTCGACGACGCCGTGCTGCAAGCGCGCGATGCGCACGCCCTCGACGAGGTCCGCGTCGCATTTCTGGGCCGCAACGGCGAGGTGACCGCGGTCCGTCGTGCGATCGGCAGCCTCCCCCCGGCCGAACGCCCGGGGGCGGGCAAGGTGATCAACGCCGCCGTCGAGTCGATGGAGGCGCGGCTGGCCGCGGCCTCGGCGCGGGTCGAGCAGGCCGGCCTCGAGCGCGCGCTCACCGGCACGATCGACGTCACCTTTCCCTCTCCGCCGCCGGCGCTAGGCGCGATCCACCCCGTCCGCCGGATCGCGATCGACGTGGCGCGCTACTTCACCCGGCATGGCTTCGCCGTCGTCCTCGGCCCCGAGATCGAAACCGACGCGAACAATTTCGACGCACTCAACATCCCGCCGGATCACCCCGCGCGCGAGGGGCTCGATTCGTTCTACCTGCGTCCCGACATCCTGCTGCGGACGCACACCTCGCCGATGCAGGTGCGATCGATGCGGCGGCACGGACCCCCGATTGCGATCATCGTTCCCGGCAAGGCCTACCGGCGTGATGCGGTCGATGCGCGTCATGCCTATATGTTCCACCAGGTCGAAGGGCTGATGGTCGGCCACGGCGTCCACTTCGGGCACCTCAAGGGGATGCTGGTCGGCATGTGCCGCGAACTCTTCGGCCCCGCGGCCGACGTCCGGTTCCGGCCGTCGTTCTTCCCGTTCACCGAACCGTCGGCCGAGATCGACGTCAAGTGTCCGGCCTGCGGAGGATCGGGCAGCGCCTGCCGGACCTGCGGCGGCAGCGGCTGGATCGAACTCGGCGGCAGCGGGATGGTCCATCCCAACGTGCTGCGCTCGGTCGGCTACGACCCGGAAAGCGTCTCGGGCTGGGCGTTCGGCTGCGGTCTCGAGCGGCTGGCGATGAAGCGCTACGACATCGACGACATCCGCGCGTTCGTCGAGAACCTGCCCGGCTTCGCGGCGGGCTTGGCCTAATGCGCGTTCCGCTCGCCTGGCTGCGGGAGTATGTCGACCTGCCCGACGCCGACGCGATCGTCGCGCGGTTGGCGAGCCTCGGCTTTCCGGTCGACGAAATCGAAACGCGACCGGCGCTGACCAACGTCGTTAGCGGACGCATCATGACCGTCGGGCCGCATCCGAACGCCGACCGGCTGCAGCTCTGCACGATCGATACCGGTGACCGCGCGACGCTGACGATCGCGACCGCCGCGACCAACGTCGCCGCCGGCCAGCTCATTCCGGTCGCCCGCATCGGTGCGCAGCTCGCCGGCGGCCTGACGATCGGGCCGCGCAAGATGCGCGGCGTCGACTCGGAGGGCATGCTGTGCTCGGCCGACGAGCTGGGCCTGCCGGCCGAGTGGTTCGAAGACGGCATCATGCAGCTCGACGAATCGGTGCCGCCCGGCACCGACGTCGTCGCGCACTTCCGCTTGGGCGAGCCGGTGCTCGACGTCGACGTCACGCCCAACCGGCCCGACGCGCTCGCGATCGTCGGCTTGGCGCGCGAACTCGCTGCCGCCTTCGGGACCGCACTGCGCGAACCGCCGGTCGACCTCACGCGCGGCCAACCGGCGCACGATGCGCGGGTGACGATCGAGACGGTCGACTGCAGGCGCTTCGTCTTCGCGCGCGCGAGCGGGCTGCGCATCGCGCCCGGACCGGCGGCGATGCGGATTCGCCTCGCGCTGGCCGGGCAGCGTCCGATCAACAACCTCGTCGACATCTCGAACTTCGTGATGCTCGAGCTCGGGCAGCCGCTGCACTTCTTCGACTTCGCCCGCGTGAGCGGCGGCCATCTGATCGTGCGCGATGCCCGTGCCGGTGAACGGTTCACCACCCTCGACGGCCAGGAGCGCGAACTCGATCCGCGCATGATCGTGATCGCCGATGAGGAGGGGCCGACCTCACTGGCCGGGATCATGGGCGGGCTGCGCAGCGAGGTCGAGCCGGATACGACGGAACTCCTCATCGAAGCCGCGAGCTGGACGGGGCCGCGCATCCGCCGGGCCGCGACCGCGCTCAAACTCCGGACCGAAGCCTCGACGCGGTTCGAAAAGTCGCTCCCGCTCGCGCTGGCCGACCTGGGCGAGGCGCGCGCCGCGCGTCTGCTAGCCGACCAAGGCGCGCAGGTCGCGCCGGCACATGCCGTCGGATCGCCGATCTCTCCCGCACGGCCGGTGGCGCTGCCGGCGCGCGAAGTGCAGCGTCTGCTCGGCTTCAGCATTCCGGATGACGAGATCCAAAGCAGTCTGCGGGCGCTCGGGTTCACCGTCGAGACGGCCGCGGCCGGCTTCGCGGTCACGCCTCCGTATTGGCGCGATGACGTGGTCATGGCCGCGGATCTCGTGGAAGAGATCGCGCGCATCGTCGGCTACGAACACGTGCAGGCTGAAGTACCCGCGGTGGCGCCGCAAGATCTGGACAGCGCCGAATTCGATCGAGAAACCGAACTTGCCGAAACGATGGCCGCGCTCGGTTACACCGAAGCGCTGTCGCTCTCGCTGCAGCCGGGCTCGGTTGCAGCCACGTGGCGCGAGCGCGGCGTCGCGACCGGGCCGGTGGCGGAGATCATGAACCCCCTAAGCGAAGATCAACGCTGGATGCGCTTTTCGCTCGCGCCGGCACTGCTCGGCTTTGCCGCCCGCGACCGCGCCGTGCGGCCGTACCGCAGCTTCGAACTCGGTCACGTGTTCGCCGACGCGCAGCCCCAGCCGGAGGAACGCGTGCATCTGAGCGCGCTCCACGCCGGCGGCGAGAGCGCATTCGGCCGCCTCAAGTCGGACGTGCTGACGTTGGTGCGCCGCGTCACCGGTCGCGACGCGCGCGTGGAGCGCGGCTCACTGCCGGGCTTGCATCCCGGCAAGACCGCGGCGCTCCGTCTCGACGATCGGGTGATCGGCTACGTCGGCGTCGTCGATCCGCGCCTCGCCGGCGTCTACGAGGTTGCCGAGACCACCGCGCTGGCGACCGTTCTCGTCGAAGCGCTGCCCGCGCGGACCGTGCCGCACTACGTGCCGCCCTCGCGGTTCCCGCCCGTCGAACGCGACCTCGCCGTCGCGGTGCCGGAGGACGTGCTGGCCGGCGACATCCTCGATGCGGTGCGAACCGAACCGCTCGTGCGCGCGGCGACGATGTTCGACGAGTACCGCGGTCCGCAGATCGGGGCCGGCAAGAAATCGCTCGCGCTGCGGATCGCACTGCAGAGCGAGAGCACGACGCTGACCGACGAAGATGCCGAAGCCGCGCTCAAAGGCATCACCGCCAAGCTGCACGAGCGCTTCGGAGCTGTGCTGCGCACGTGATCAGCTGGCCGGATCTCGTCATCATCGTGATCGCGATCATCTTCGCGATCAAGGGCTGGCGCCGCGGTTTCATCCTCGAGATCGGCGGCTTCATCGCGCTCGCCGCCGCCATCGGCGCGGCGATCGGTTATCCCGGGATCTTCGACGGGTTCACGCGCGATCTGTTCAACATCAGCGAGGGATCGGCGCACATCGTGGGGATGCTGGTCTTCGCGCTGCTCGTGTACGTGACGCTGATGATGCTCTCAGCAGTTCTCGCGCGCTTCGCGAAGCTGCCGGTCCTCAACATCGCCGACGCGATCGGCGGGGCCGCGGTCGGGGTCGTGAAGTCTATTGTCGGCATCTGGATCGTGCTCTACTTCGTCCTCTTCATGCCGCTGGCGACGGACGTGCGCGGCGACCTGAAGCGCTCGGGTTTCGTCGCGCTGATCAGCCAAGCGGACAAGCCGGTCGACGACATCGTGAAGAGCACGATCCCCTGGTTCATGCGCCCGATGACCCAGCCGCTCTTCGACCGCCACAAACTCTAGCCGGTACGCCCGGCGGCGCGCGGTGCATCTCATGAAGACCCGGCCGGGCATGGCGCCGTTTCTGGTGCTGGCGTACGCATTCGTCGCGTTTGCGGTGAACGGCACGCAAGCCGTCGATGCAGCCGAGGCGACCACCGGTGGGATCGTCGGCGTCGTCACGGCTGCGAGCGGGTCAGCGATCGCCGGAGCCCGGGTTTCGGCCGCCGCCCGTTCCGGGCGCTACGCGACGCTGACGGATGCGCACGGCCGCTTTGCGATGCTCGGGGTCGTGCCCGACACGTACGTCGTCACGGTCGAGGCCGCCGGCTATCAGAGCGCAACGCAAACCGGGGTTCGCGTCCTGAGCGGTCAGGAGGAAGAAGCCGTGTTCCGGCTCGACACGGCCATTCGGACGATCGGTTCCGTACGCGCTCGCAGCGAGGCGTTTGCCGTCGGTTCGACGAGCGATGCGTTCACGGTTAGCGGTCCGGCTGCCGGCGCACACGCTCCGGCGACATCGTCCGCAGGTCTGGCAAACTACGCGCAAGGCACCGTGCAAGGCGCGATCGCGAACGTGCCGGGCGTTGATTTCGATCCGTTCGCCAACGCGATTTTGCGCGGCGGACGCGTCGGCGACGCCGTTTTCGAGTACGACTCGGTACCGATTCCGCAAGGCCTCATCGCGGAGCCGGGCGGGAACGTCGACGGCGCGCAGCTCCCGACCACCGGCACCGGCTCGACCAACGTCGTTCTCGCCGGCTATACGGACGAAAGCGATAACGCGCTCGGCGGCGTCGTCAACCAGATACCTGCGGTGGGGTCGCGTCCCGGACATTCCAGCGTCGAAATCGCCGATGGCATCGGAACGCAGCATCAATTCAGCACGCTCGAGATCCTGGGCGCGACGCCGGACCTCAGGTGGCGTTATGCGGTCGCCGGAACGGCCGGCAGCGAATACTTCTCGTACGGCGACGGGCGAACGTTCTACCCGTCAGAAGCCGCGACGTACGGGCTTGCGCTGCAAACACGCGGACAGTATTCGTTCGAGACGAACGTGCACTACCAAGCGAGCCCGCGAGATGACGTCTCCATCCTCGCGCTGGACGGCCAGGCGGCGTACAACCAATATGGGTCGCCGTACCCGGGCGAGACGGTCGGCGCGTTCGACGGGCGGACCACCGGCTATCCGGGCGAGACCAACCCGGGCGCGCCGGTGACCTTTGCCTCGGGAGTGCGCGGGTATTATGACATCGTGAAGGCGCAATGGCAGCATACCGGAGCGCACATATTCTCCCGCTTCCAGGTGTACGAGTCGCAATACGGTTCGTCGGCGGGAGGTCCGTTTTGGGACGAAAACGGCTTCCCCGACGGAGCGATCTCGCTGTTTGAGACCTCGTCGCAACGCCAATACGGCATCACCCTCGACAACGAAGCCGTGTTCGGCCGGCACCACCTCCGCTTCGGCGCCGAGTACCGCACCAGCACCTTCAATCTCGACCAAGTAGTACCGACTGCCGACGAGGTCATCACCTCAAATCCGACGATCGGCTCGTACCTCGCCTATGTGGCTGACGCGTGGTCGGCGTCGAATCGGCTCACGCTCATGGGAGCCGCACGCCTGTCGGGCGCGCACTTCAAGCCGAGCGACGGCTTTGCGTACGACACCGGCGCGCTCGATCCCCACCTCGGTCTCTCCTATCGGATCGGTTCCCGATACGCGCTGCGCGCGAACGTCGACCACATCACCGTGGCGCCGGCGCCGCTTGAAGCCGACCGCGTCGACTCTGCTAACGTCGACGCTCGCCGAAACCCGGCTCCCTTCGTACCGCTGGCTTCGCAAACGGCGAACGACATCACGTTGGCGTTCGAAGGCGGCGGGACCACGCAATTCCGCCTGACGTACTATCGCAAGCTCGAGCAGAACCTCATCGACGTGCTCCCGTTCAACTTTCGTTCGGCGGCAGCCGCGGGACTGGAACCCAACGGGGTCGGCGTCCCGACAAACATTGGCAATCTGCGCGCCGACGGGGTCGAACTCTTCGTGAAGCGCGGCGGCCTGACGCTGGAGAGCAATCTTGCGCGAGCGTTTTCTTCGAGTGCCTCGCAATTCGCGTACAACGCGCTCAATGCACCCGCCATCGCCGCCGGTCACCTCTTTCCGGTCAGCTATCAGCCGGATTTCACGACCACGCTCTCCTACGCGTTTGCCGATCGGACGAATCAGACGCGCATCGTGCCGTCGTTTTCATACGCGACCGGCTATCCGTACGGTAACGGCAAGCTGGTCTACACCTTCGAATCCGGCCGGCCGGTCCGGGTGACGAACGACAACTACGTGAACCCCGGTGCGAATTACTACTTCCTGCGGAACCCCTCGATGCCGTTCAACGCGGTGACGAACCCGTACATCGGCAATCTCGGCACCAGCGAAGGCAACGATCCTAACACGCTGCGCTCGGTGCCGCAGCTGCTGGCAAACCTGCACGTGGAACGCGAACTCGCGCCGCACCTCACGGTGATCCTTGACGTCGCCAACGTGTTCGGAACGTCTCGGGCCACCGCGTATCAGGTCAATCCGTATCTCATCGGACCGCCCGGCTACCGCGGCGGGAATGCGGCGTACGCCGCATGTTACGCCCAGATCCTCAAGGGCGGCGCTCCCTGCTCACCGGGTCTGGCGGCCGGGACGGTACCGTATACGCTCGGCAACGGCATCCCGACGAACGACGGCGTGACGCAGTCGGTGCCCTGGAGCTACGGTACCGCCGCGTACGTTCCGCAAAGCTATCCATTGACACGCACCGTCCAGCTCCGCCTTCGCTACCGGCTCTGAGCTGCGTTACGCGTTCACCGTTTCGCGCTGCGCCGGTATCGGCGTCGCGGAAAAGCGTGCCAGATGAAAGTCGACGTCGCCGAGCAGGCGTTCGATCATCGTCATCCGCTTGAAGTAGTGACCGACCTTGTACTCCTCGCTCATCCCGATCCCGCCGTGGATCTGAATCGCGTTCTGACCGACGAAGCGGCCCGAACGTGCGACTTGCACCTTGGCGGCGGAGATACCGCGCCGGCGTTCGGCCGCATCGCCGCTCCCGTCGAGGGTCGTTGCGGCGAGATACGCCATCGAGCGCGCGAGTTCGAGTTCGATGAACATCTCCGCCATGCGATGCTGCAGCGCCTGAAAGCTGCCGATCGTCACGCCGAACTGCTGACGCTGCTTCGCATAGCCGACCGTCATCTCGAGCATCGCGCTCATCAGTCCGAGTCCCTCGGCGCACAGCGCGCCGGTGGCGTGGTCGAGCCCACGCTCCAGCACCTCGAGCGCGGAGCCGGCATCACCGAGCAGTGCGTCGCGGCCGACGCGAACGCCGTCGAAGCGGACCTGCGCGACGTCGTGACCGTCTTCGGCGGGAAACGGCGTGCGGAGCACGGCGTCCGAAGCCGCCGGCACGGCCAAGAGAACCGGGCCGTCCGCGCTCTGCGCCGACACGATCAGCGTATCGGCCGTCTGCGCATCGAGGACGCGCGTTTTCGTGCCCTCGAGCACGAAGGCGTCGCCGTTTGCGTCCGCCCGGGTCGCGATCGGTGCCGGATCGTAACGCGCGCCCGGCTCTTCGTAGGCGACTGCGAAGCGCCGGCTGCCGTCGACGACGCCTTCGAGCAGATCGAGGCGATTGGTCGCGCGCAGGATCGTTCCCGCGAAGACCACCTGCGCGACGTACGACGACACGACACGCCCACGGCCGAACTGTTCCATCAGCAGCAGGGTCTCGAGCGCGCCGCCGAAGCCGCCCAAGTCGTCGGGGGCGCCGATCGCAAGCCAGCCCAGTTCGGCGAACGTCCGCCAGGGATCGCTGCCTGCATGCCCGCCGGCAGCGAAACGCGCGACGCTGTCCTTGATCAGCAGCTGCTCGGGGGTCAGGGTGAAGTCCATCGTCGTGCGGCCTCTACAGCTTCAGGATGCGTTTCGCGATGATGTTTTTTTGGATCTCGTTCGAACCGGCGTAAATCGACGTCTTGCGGAAGTTGAAGTACTTCTTCGCCGCGTGATCGTCGGCGTAGGGGCCAAGCGCGTCGAGCGCGAGTTCGGTCAGAGCCTGCTGAATCTCGGTGCCGCGGATCTTGAGGATCGAAGACTCGGGACCGGGGCGTTTACCGGCCGACTCCGCGGCCAGCGTGCGCAGCTCGGTGAACGCCAGCGCTTCGAGTTCGATCTCGACCAGTGCCATCCGTTCGTCGAGACGATGGTCGGGGGCCGCGTTGCGCACGACCTCGCGCAGCGACGCCAACATCTGCCGGCAGCCTGCGATGCCGGCCGTTCCGGTGCGCTCGTGCTCGAGCAAGAACTTTGCGTAGGTCCAGCCCGCACCCTCATCGCCGACGCGATTCGAGAGCGGCACCTCGACGTTCTCGAGGTGCACTTCGTTGATCTCGCGCCCGCCGTCGATCGTTTGAATCGGCCGCACGGTCACCCCGGGCGATCGCATGTCGACCAAAATGAACGAGATGCCTTCCTGCTTTTTGGCCTGCGGATCGGTCCGCGCCAGCACGAAGATCCAGTCGGCCCACTGCGCGGCCGTGATCCACGTCTTCGTGCCGTTGATCAGATAGGTGTCGCCGGAGCGTTCGGCGCGCGTCTGCAGCGACGCGAGATCGGAGCCGGCGCCGGGCTCCGAATACCCTTGGCACCAAAACTCTTCGCCGCTCAGGATCGTCGGCAGATAGCGCGCGCGCTGCGCATCGTTGCCGAACTCCATGATGACCGGCGCGACCATCTGCAAGCCGAACGGAAGCATGCGCAGTGCCCAGCCGTAGGCGATCTCCTCATCGAAGATGTGCTTCTGCACGACCGTCCAGCCGGGGCCGCCGTAGTCCTTGGGCCAATTCGGCGCCGCCCAGCCGCGGGCATAGAGAATGCGGTGCCAGCGAACGTGATCGTCTTTGTCGAGCGAATCGCCGGCTTGTACCTTGCGACGGATGTCGTCCGGCAGTTGCTGCGCGATGAAGGTGCGGACCTCGTCGCGGAACGCGCGCTCCTCGGGGCTGAAGGCTAGGTCCATGCTGCGATCCTCGGGCGCCACGCGCCGAACGTCGAGTGAGAAGCGGCGAGTTCGCGCAGCAGCGGCGCCGGAGTCCATGCCGCGCCGTGCCGGCTTTCGAAGGTTTCCATGGCCGCGACGATGGCCGGAAGGCCCACCGAGTCGGCCCAGCGCAGCGGGCCGCCACGAAAGGCCGGGAACCCGTAGCCGTTAGCCCAGACCACATCGATGTCGCCGGGCCGCACGGCGATCCCTTCGTCCAGAATCGCAGCCGCCTCGTTGATCAGCGGGTACATGCAGCGCGCGAGCACTTCGTCGTCGGGGATCAGGCGCTGCTTGATTCCGGCGAGGCGTGCCAGCCGATCGACGAGGTCGATCACTTCCGGATCCTGGATCGGCGTGCGGTCGCCGTCGCGGTAGCGGTAGTAGCCCGCCCCGGTCTTCTGGCCGAAGCGCCCGGCCTCGCAGAGCGCGTCGGCGACGCGCGAATAACGGCCGGCGGGCGGCGCGATTGCGTGCTTCCCCTTGCGGATCCGCCAGCCGACGTCGAGCCCGGCCAGATCGGACATCGCGAATGGCCCCATCGCGAAGCCGAACGCACGAATCACGCGATCGACCTGCTGCGGCGTCGCGCCTTCTTCGAGCAGGAAGCCCGCTTCGCGCAGGTAGCCGTGCAGCATGCGATTGCCGATGAAGCCCTCGCAGTTGCCGGCCACGACGCCGATCTTCCCGAGCTGCTTGGCAATGCCCATCGCCCGTCCGACGGTCGCCGGACCGGTGTTCGCGCCGCGCACGATCTCGAGCAAACGCATCACGTTGGCCGGACTGAAGAAGTGCAAGCCCACGACATCCTGCGGACGCGACGTCACGCCGCCGATCGCATCGACGTCGAGTGTCGACGTATTCGTCGCCAGGACGGCGTGCGGCGCGGCGATACGATCGAGCTGACGGAAGACGTCCTGTTTGACCGCCATCTCTTCGAACACCGCTTCGATCACGAGGTCAGCCGACGCCGCGGCATCCAGGCTCGTCGCGGTGGTGATGCGCGCCAGACGCGCCTGCATCTCAGCCTCGGTCAGGCGTCCCTTTTTCTTGGTCGCGGCGTAGTTGCCGGCGATGATCTCACGTGCACGCTCGACCAATTCGGCGCGGACGTCGATCAGCGTGACCGCGATCCCCGCGTTCGCAGCGGCGGCCGCGATGCCGGAACCCATGGTGCCGCTACCTATCACGGCGACGCTGCCGACCGTGAACGGGGGCGGTTGCGTGCCGTCCGGGAGCTTTGCGGCTTCACGCTCCGCGAAGAAGAGGTAGATGCGCGCCTTGGCCTGCTCGGAATCGAGCAGCGCGACGAAGCGGCTGCGCTCGCGGGCCAGCCCTTCGTCGTACGGAAGCCGGGCGGCGTCGGCGACCGCCTCGATTGCTTCGCGCTCGGCCAGCCCCCCGCGGTCGGCGGGCTGGGCGCGCAGGCGTGCCGCGTCGAGCGCTCCATCGTCGAGGTCGGCAAGTCCGCTGCTGGTGCGGCGCCGGCCGCTGCCGGCGTGCGCGCGCGCGAAGGCCACCGCCGCATCCAGCAGATCGCCTTCCGCCACGGCATCGACGAGGCCCATGCCGGCGGCGCGCTGTGCATCGACCGGGTCGCCGCCCAGGATCATCTCGAGCGCGGCTCCGACGCCGATCAGCCGCGGCAGCCGTTGCGTACCGCCGGCACCGGGCAGCAGTCCCCGCTTGATCTCCGGCAGGGCCAGCCGCGCGCCGCGTGCGGCCACGCGATAGTCGCACGCCAGCGCCAACTCGAGCCCGCCCCCCATCGCGTTGCCCTCGAGCGCGGCCACGATTGGCTTGGCGGAGGCGTCGAGCCGTTCAATCAGGTCGCGCACGTGCGGGCGCAGCGGCGGGTTCGCGCCGAAGGCTTTCATATCGGCGCCGCCGCTGAAGGTCCCATGCGCTCCGGTGATGACGAGCGCACCGACCTCCGCGTCGGCCTCGGCGTCCGCAAGCCCAGTCAGCAGCGGCGGAATCGATTGCGCGCCGAGCGCGTTGACCGGCGGGTTGTCGATCGTCAGAATTGCGACCCCGTCGCGAACCGTCAGCACCACCGGTGCGTCTCCTCTCGGCCTGCGGCAAACGCGCGCTGAAGGGGAACGTCGCGTCCCGCGTCAATGGCAGAAAATCTCTTTTACGGGGTTCCGCCGCGCATGCATCTTTTCTTTGCGGGCCTGCTCGGCCCTGGCATACGGGACGCTGCGGGCGGACATTTTGAAGAGTAACGACGTTTTGATCGAAGCGATCGCGGAGTAACGACGGTGCGCGGTTTGATGATGGACGTTCCCCTGAACGTCAGCTCGATTCTCAAGCATGCCGCGCGTTTCGACGGCGGCGTCGAGATCGTCTCGCGTACGGTCGAGGGGCCGATCCACCGCTATACCTACCGGGAGGCTGCCGGGCGCGCCGCGCAGCTCGCGCATGCCCTGCGTGCGCTCGGCGTCGAGGAAGGCGTCCGCGTCGCGACCGTGGCCTGGAACGGCTATCGCCATTTCGAGTGCTACTACGGAATCGGCGGCATCGGTGCGGTCGCTCACACCATCAATCCCCGCCTGCATCCAAATCAAATCGCCTACCTCATCAACCACGCCGACGACCGTTACGTCTTCGTCGATCTCACCTTCGTCCCGCTGCTCGAGGCGTTGGCACCGCATCTGCCGCGCGTTCGCGGTTACGTCATCATGACCGGCGAGGTGACGATGCCCGCTACCTCGCTGCCGAACGCGCTCTGTTACGAGACCTTGCTAGCGAAAGAACCGGCGACGATCGCGTGGCCGGTGCTCGAAGAGAACACCGCCTGCGGGCTGTGCTATACCTCGGGGACGACCGGCGATCCCAAAGGCGTCCTGTACTCGAATCGCTCGCAAGTGCTCCATGCGATGAGCGTCTGCATCGCCGGCGCGACGCGGCGTAACGAATCGACCGGTGTCATGATGCCGATCGTGCCGATGTTCCACGTCAATGCGTGGGGCTATCCGTTCGCCGCGCCGCTGATGGGCTCGAAGCTCGTCTTCGGCGGCCCGCTGCACGATCCGGCGAGTCTCTACGAAATGATCGAGTCCGAGGGCGTCACGACGGCCGCGGGAGTCCCCGTGATCTGGCTCGGCCTCCTAGCGTATCTCGAACAGACCGGCAAGTCGTTGGGCAGCCTGCGTTCGATGGGCGTCGGCGGTTCGGCCGCTCCACCGTCGATGATCGCCGCCTACGAGCGGCGCGGGATCGAAGTGATCCACGGCTGGGGCATGACCGAGACGAGCCCCGTCTGCACGAACGGTTCGGTGAAGGCGAAGCACCGCAGCAGCGACCTCACCGAACAGCTCAAACATCAGATGAAGGCGGGGCATCTCGTGTTCGGCGTCGAGACGAAGGTCGTCGACGAAGAGGGTCACGTCGTTCCCGACGACGGCCGCACGCAGGGCGAACTCTACGTGCGCGGCCCGTGGGTCGCGAGCGCGTACTACAACAACGCTGAGGCAACCGCGGGCCAGTTCACCGACGACGGTTGGTTCCGGACCGGCGACGTCGTCTCCATCGACGATGAAGGTTACATCACGATCTGCGACCGTGCCAAGGATTTGATCAAATCGGGCGGCGAGTGGATCAGTTCGATCGACCTCGAAAACGCGGCCGTGGCGCATCCCGAAGTCGCCGAGGCGGCCGCGATCGCAATACCGCACGAGAAGTGGGCCGAACGTCCGTTGCTGCTCGTCGTGCGCCGGCCGGGCAGCTCGCTCGACCGCGACGCCGTCATCGCCTTTCTCGATGACAAGATCGCCAAGTGGTGGATGCCCGACGACGTGATCTTCGTCGACGAACTTCCGCACACTGCGACCGGAAAGGTCTCGAAGCGCACGTTGCGCGCGCAGTACGCGCAGCCCAACGGCGTCGCGCCCTAACGCCGCCCCGAGAAGGCAGCAGGTTCTTTAGTCGATCAGCGCCAGGGCTTTCTCCATCACCGGATCGCGTCCGGCGATGCGGTCTCCAAGCGTTGTCGGAACGACGATGTCGGGAACGACGCCTTGCCCTTCGGGGTGCGGCTTCGGACCGAAGAACAGCTTGGTGCTGAAAAATGCGCCGCAGCCGCTGTTCGGCGCCGCCGTGCGATAGATTTCGCCGGTTGAAACAACGGGCTCGCCGGTTTCCTGACCGACGAGCGTCGCGATGCGAAAATCTTTGACCGCCGTCGCGAAGTTCATCGCCGATGAGAACGTATTCGTGCCGAGCAGGACGTAGATGGGCCCGGCGAAGCGCAGCGGCTCGCGACGTGGGGTCGTCAAACGTCCGCCGGGATAGCGTAGAATGCTCCCGTCGGGGGCTGTCCATCCGCCGAAGTTGTAGATCGCGCTGAACTTCTCGCGTCCGTATTCACGTTTGAGCCGATCGGAGATGCGCATTTCGAACGCCCCGAATTGCGCGTACGGCTGCGCGGTCAGGTACGGAAACAGCACGTCACTGACGCCGCTATTCCCGCCGCCGTTGTCGCGCACGTCGACGATGAGCGCCCGCGTGTCCTCGCGGCGAATCCGCGCGAACGTTTCGGAGCAGAAGGCCGACATCTTCTCCGCATCCGTGCACGAGCGATAGTGAATTAACCCGACGTTGCGCCGCAGCGCGCGGAAACTGTAGGGCGTCGAATCGCCCGGAGCCCCGGCGCCGAAGGCCCGCAGAAACTCATCTTTGATCAGCAGCTTTACGGACGCCGTCACCGGCGCACCACGGCCGGGCGGCCGGTAGGTCAGCGCGTAGGACGAACGCGCGCCCAGCCTCAGATACAGAAATCTCCCGACCCGCGCATACGATCGCCGCAGCGCTTCGGTCTGCGCACCCTGCAGCTGCATCGCGCCGCGTTTCAGCTCTTCTCCGCTGAGGCTCTCCACGCGTTCGATGCGCGAGCCGGGCGGTATCACGCCCGCGCCGAGGTCGCGCACGACGTAGACGCCGTCGTCTTCGATTGAGGTTTCCAACGGCAGCGCGACCGGCATGCCGCGGTCGTACTCCGCCAGATAGAAATTGGGGCTGATCCCGCAATGCCCGTCGTTGAGCGAAGCGAACAGCGCGGCGAGCTCGAGATAGAACGTGCGCAGCGGGAGCGACGTGACGAGCGAGTCGCGCAAGATGTCCGCACGGCGGAGAAAGTCCGGCTGCGATGAGGCACGAAACGGGGCCACGCCGACTTCCACCAGCGTTGCGATCAGGGCGTCCAAGTCGGCCTGCATCGAAGCGGGGTCGATCAGATCCTCGCTGCCGAGCGCCCGCGGTACCGGCGAGGCCGTGACGCTGGCTGCGGGGGCCGCAGCAAGTGCCGACACGCCGTGCAGAAACGACGATCGCAGCATCGCCTGCGCCCGGACTAGACCGCGGCGGGTTCTTCGGCGGCCAGGAACACCTTGAGCGCCGCTTGGACGCCGGTCCCGACGCTGAGCTGGTGGCCGTGCTCGAGCAGCGCGATCTCGAGCGCACCGAGCGCGCCCAGGACGTCGGTTTGGGTGAGATCGCCCATCGTGCCGATGCGGATGAGCTCACCCTTCAGGCGCCCTTGGCCGCCGCCGATGACGACGCCGCGCTGCTCGCGCAGCGTGCGGCGGACGGCATCGCCGTCGACGCCGTTCGGAAGCCGAATCGCGACGACCGTCAGCGAGTGCGCGCCCTCGCTCGAGTAGACCTCGAGTCCCAGCGCCGCAGCGCAGGCGCGAATCGCGCGCGCGTAGCGTTCGTGGCGGTCGTAGACGCTCTGGGCGCCCTCGCGCTCGTAGGCGTCGAGCGCCGCATCGAAGCCGAACACGATCGAGACCGGCGGCGTCCACGGCGTTTGCCCCAAGGCGGCGAAATCGCGCGCCTTTCGGAGATCGAAGTAGAAGCGCGGCGCGGGGTTCGCGTCCATGCGCTCCCATACGCGCGGCGCGACGGCGACGATCGCCAGTCCCGGCGGTGCGGCGAGAACCTTTTGCGAGGCAGTCACCACGACGTCGAAGCCCCACTCGTCCATCCGGAACTCCGAGGCGCCCAGCCCGCTGACGGAATCGACGATCGTGTAGGCGTCGTGCCCGCGCAGCGCGGCGGCGACGGCCGCCATGTCGTTCTGCGTTCCCGTCGAGGTCTCGTTGTGGGTGAGCAGCACGCCGGTATAGCGCTCGTCCCCGGTCGCGGCGTCGAGCCGCGCGCGCAATGCGGCGGGACCGAGCGCGTGCCCCCAGGTCGTTTCCACGACGTCGACCGCGCAGCCCCAGGTGCGAGCGATCGCGATCAGACGCTCGCCGAAAACGCCGATCGGGCATGCCAACAGCCGGTCGCCCGGACCGAACACGCTGGTGACGGCGGCTTCGAGTCCACCGGTTCCCGACGCGCCCAGCACCAGCACCTCGGCCCGCGTCGTACCGAAAACCGGCTTCATCCGCTGCGACAACTGCGCGAGCAGCGCTTTGAACTCAGGCCCGCGGTGATCGATCATCGGTTGGCCCGTCGCCGCCAGCACCGGCTCGGCGACCGTGACGGGACCGGGGATGAACAGCAGCTGCTTGGGCACGGATCCTCCGGCGGAGTTCGGGCGGTCGAGCGGGTATTCGGAAATCATGATCGAGTCTCCCGGACGGGTCCGCCTCACCGAACTCTCGGCCTGCGCCGGATGCGCGGCGAAAGTTCCCGCCTCCGTGCTGGCCGCGGCGCTGCGCGGGCTGTCGTTGCCGGATGATCCGAACGTACTGGTCGGCATCGCGACCAGCGACGACGCAGGCGTCTACCGCATCAGCGACGAGTTGGCGCTGGTGCAGACGGTCGACTTCTTCACGCCGATCGTCGACGACCCGTTCGACTTCGGACGCATCGCCGCGGCCAACGCGATCAGCGACGTCTACGCGATGGGCGGAACGCCGCGCACCGCACTCAACATCGCGGCTTTCCCGGTCGAAAGCCTCGGCACCGAGATCCTGGCGCGCATCCTGGCCGGCGGCGCGGCCGTCGCGCAAGCGGCCGGCGTTGCGATCGTCGGCGGCCACACGATCAAATCGGACGAGCCCAAATACGGGATGGCCGTAACCGGCACGATCGATCCGCGACGTATCGTCACCAACGGCGGCGCGCGCCCCGGCGATGTGCTGCTGCTCTCGAAACCGCTCGGTACCGGGATCCTGACCACGGCCCACAAGCGCGGGCTCATCGACGACGCGGATCTCGCACCCGCGATCGAAGCGATGACGACGCTGAATGCGCGCGCCGCCGCCGTCATGCTCGCGCACGGCGTCCACGCCGCGACCGACATCACCGGCTTCGGCCTGCTCGGCCACGGTGGTGAAATGGCGCGCGCGTCAGGCGTCGCCCTCGCCTTCGACGCAGCCGCGGTGCCGTGTTTCGCTCGCGTGCTCGAGCTGATCGCGCGCGACGTGATCCCCGGTGGCACGCGCAGCAACCTCGACGACCACGCCGCTTTCAGCAGCTACGCCCCGGACGTCGACGCGGCGCACCGCGTGCTGCTCTCGGACGCGCAGACGTCGGGCGGGCTGCTGATGGCCTTTGCGCCCGACGACGCGCGCCGCGCGCTGGACGGCCGTATGCAGGCGACCGTGGTCGGCGAAGTGCTCGCCGGCCCCGCCGGCACGATTCTGGTCCGCTAACCCGGGCCTATGGAGCTCGTTTGGAAACGCTCCGTGACGGCAGCATCATCAAGGCCACGCCGGCGAGGATGATCGCGCTCGCGAGCGCCTCGAGCGGCGTGAAGCGTTCGTGGAAGAGCAGCATGCCGATGATCACCGCGACGACGGGGTTCACGTAGGCATAGGTCGAGGCCAGCGCGGTGCTCGCGATCCGCATGGTATAGAGGTAGGCGCTGTAGCCGCACAAGCTGCCGAATACGACCAGCCACGCGAAACCGGCCAGCGAGCTGCTGCTGACGGCGTGCACGTCGAAGATCTTCCACTCGCCCAGCACGGCGGCTTCGCCGGCTAACAGTACGCCGCCGACGATCATCTGCAGCGCGGTCGCCAGCACGAGGTTGTCGGTTCTCCCGGCCCGTCGCTGATAGATCGACCCGAAGGCCCAGGCGACGCTGGCCAGCAGCGCGAGGACGGCGGGCCAGACGGGAAATGTCGCGCCCGCGCGCGGTGAGAGCAGCAGCGCCAAGCCGACCAATCCGAGCAGCATCCCGCCGACCGCGATGCGGCTCGGACGTTCGCCGAACCACACGAAGGCGATGATCGCCATCCAGATCGGCGACAGCGAGAGCAGCAGCGAGTTGATGCCGGTCGGCAGAAACTGCACCGTCCAGGCGGTCATGCCGTTGCCGAGCAGCAGCAGCGTCGCGCCGGTGACGCTCGCGCCGACGAGATCGCCGCGGGTGATCCGGCCGCGGCCGGTCGCGGCGCAGAGGGCGTACAGGATCAAGCCCGCCAGGCTGAATCGCAAGGACGCCATCGCGAACGGCGGAATCGTCGCGACCGCGAAGCGCATGCCGGCAAAGGTCGAGCCCCAGAGAAGCCACACCGCGGCGACCGCGACGATCAGGCGCACGTCGCGCTTCGAACGCGTCCGCCGGTCGGCGTGCGCGACGCCGATACCCGGGGCGTTTGCTTCGACCGAAACCGCGGGCAGGGTCAGCGGCGACATCTTGACGTGCGAACACGGGCGCGGATGTGCCGGTTGCATCGGCGTCCCAGGCCTTGCCGCGCTCGCGAATCGCGTGATGAGACGCACGCATGAACGCCGTTTCGCTTCCCCCGCGTGCTCCGGCCCGGACTGCGGCCAAGCCGGTGCGGATGGGCTCGCTCACCCTCGCGGCCTCGGCCCGCAAGAACGTCGAGACCGCCTTCGGATACCTGCGCGCCGACGACGTCGAACGCGGGCTGATCGATCGTCTGCTCGCCAGCAGCGTCCAGCGCAGGCTCGTGATCAATCACCACAACGACGACTCGTACGATCCCAACACCCATACGATCCACTGGGATCCGCACAGCGCGCTGCTGACCACGCTCGGCGGCCGCCAGTCGCCTGCACTCGGTCTCGGCCACGAGATCGATCACGCGGTCGAGAACGCGTGGACGGCCGATCATCTTCAGAACTGCCTTGATCTGAGCTACGACACGCTCGAGGAACGACGGGTGATCACCGGCTCCGAGCAGCACGCGGCGCGCACCCTCCACGAGTCGATCCGTTACGATCACTCAGGAAGCTGCTACCGCGTCCCGTCTCCGATTACACGTTAAGTGGTGCGCTTGCGGCCGGCGCCGTTGCGGACGGCGCGCGCCGGGCGCGCGTTCGCCCGCTTGGAACTGGGCCGCAGCGCGACGACGTTGCTGACGCCGTTGTGGGCGGCGGTGCCGAGCATCACGGGCGCGATGATCCGCTTGCCGAGCGCGTTCGCGAACACGTCGCTCAGTTCGTCGACGAAGACGAACTGCATCGTGTCGCGCACTTCCTTGGGCACATCGTCGAGGTCGATCTCGTTGCGGCGAGGCAGCAGGACCTTCTTGATCCCCGCCCGCTTCGCGCCCAGTACCTTCTCCTTGACGCCGCCGATGGGGAGCACCTGACCGGTCAGCGTGATCTCGCCGGTCATGGCGACTTCCGGGTCGACTTTGATGCCGGTCAGCAGCGATGCGATCGAGGTCGCCATCGACACGCCGGCCGACGGTCCGTCCTTCGGCACCGCTCCGGCCGGGATGTGGATATGCAGGTCGTGCTTGGCGAAGTAATCCTCGGGAAGCCCGAGCTCGTGTGAGCGCGAGCGCAGGAACGAGATCGCCGCCGTAGCCGACTCTTTCATCACGTCGCCGAGCTGTCCGGTCAGCGTGAATTTGCCGCTGCCCGGCATCGCGGTCGTTTCGATGAACAGGATGTCGCCGCCGACCGGCGTGTAGGCCAGACCGGTCGCCACGCCGACCGTCGCCGTGCGCCGCTTTACTTCGTTGTAGTAGCGTGGCTTCGACAAGTAGTCGACCAAGTTTTCCGGCTTGACCCGCGTCTTGAAGCGAGGATCTTCGGCGATCTTGCGGGCGACCTTACGGAAGATCGTGCCGATATCGCGTTCGAGGTTGCGAACGCCGGCCTCGCGCGTGTAGTCGACGATGATCTGCTTGAGGGCGGCATCGGCGAGGCCGACTTGACCGTCCTTGAGCCCGTTCGCCTTCTTTTGTTTGGCGATCAGATAGCGCTTCGCGATCTGCATCTTCTCGAGCTCGGTGTAGCCCGAGAGGTTGATGATCTCCATGCGGTCGCGCAGCGCGCTGCTGATCGAATCGAGGGTGTTGGCGGTGCAGATGAAGAGCACGCGCGACAGATCGAACGGCAGATCGAGGTAGTGATCGCGGAACGAGTTGTTCTGCTCGGGGTCGAGGACTTCGAGCAGCGCGCTCTGCGGATCGCCACGATAGTCGCCGCCGACCTTGTCGATTTCGTCGATCATCATGACCGGGTTGTTGGTGCCGGCATCGCGCAGGGCGCGGACGATCGTACCCGGCATGGCGCCGATGTAGGTCCGTCGATGACCGCGGATCTCGGCCTCATCGCGCACGCCGCCGACCGACAGGCGCACGAATTTGCGCCCCATCGACTTGGCGATCGACTGCCCGAGCGAGGTCTTGCCGACGCCCGGCGGACCCACGAAGCAGAGGATCGGGCCGGTCAGCTTGTTCTTGAGTTTGCCGACCGCCAGGTACTCGACGATGCGGTCTTTGACTTTCTCGAGGTCGTAATGATCCTCGTCGAGGATCGCGCGCGCCTTGGCGATGTCGATCTGGTCGGAGGTCGAGACGCTCCACGGCAGCTGCACCAGCCAATCGAGGTAGGTGCGGATGACGCTGTATTCCGGGCTCGCCGTCGGAACTTTCGCCAGCCGCTCGAGCTCGCGGTCGGCCGCCTTCTTGACGTCCTCCGGCATCTTCGCTTCGTCGACTTTTTTGCGCAGTTCGTTCGTCTCGGCTTGCTGCGGATCGGCTTCGCCGAGCTCTTCCTGAATCGCGCGCAGCTGCTGGCGCAGATAAAACTCGCGCTGATTCTTTTCCATCTCGCGCTGGATGTCGGACTGGATCTTGTGACCGAGCTCGACCACCTCGAGTTCTTTGGTGATCAGCACCGTCAGCTTGCGCAGCCGCTTGCCGGTATCGCGCTCTTCGAGGATGCTCTGGCGATCGTCCGTATCGAGACGCATCGTCGAGGCGACGAAGTAGGTCAGCAGGTTAGGATCGGAGATGTTGTTGACTTCCATCTCCATCTCGCGCGGCGCCTGCGGCAGATAGCCGAGCAAACGCTGGAACAAGCTCCCCAAGTTACGCTGCATCGCCACGACCTGATCGGTCGAGCGCGTGATGTCGGGCAGTTCGGTGAAGGTCGTCGCGAGGTAGGGCTGGGTCGACACGAACTGGTCGGCGCGGAAGACCGGACCGCCGGCGACGATGCATCGCAGCGTCCCGTCCGGAACCTTCAGCATCTTTTGGATCGTACCGATCGTGCCGATGCGGCGCAGATCGTCGGGGCCCGGATCTTCGGTGTCTTTATCCTTGAGCGCGATCAAGCCGATCGGCTTACCTTCGCGCAACGCTTCCTCGACCAGCGCGATCCCGGGTCGTTTCACGACTGCGAGCGGGATGACGGTGTTCGGGAACAGCACCGCGTCCTGAAGGGGAAGGATGCCGAGGATCTCGGGGCTCTTTACGGGTTTGGGCATTACGCGGGGGTCCTTCTGACCGTCATCCGGATGATCGTCCGGACGATCGGCATATTCTTCGATTCAGCGAGCGGGAGACAAATGGTCAGGATCCCGTCGCGGTAGATGGCCGCCGCGCCGTCATCGCGGACGGCGACCGGCAGCCGAATCTGCTTGAGAAATTCGCCGTACGGGATCTCTTTGCGCAGCAGCGACGCCTCGCGCGGCAGGTCGCGCGCAGCGCGCATCCCGGTCACCATCAAATCGTCGTCGTCGATAACCACGCGCAGCGACTCGGCGTCGGCTCCCGCGAGTTCCAAATGGACGAGCACGGCCCGACCGTTCTCGTCGAGCAGCACATCGGCGTTGGGTTCAAAGCGGCCGTGGCCGCCCCGGGGTGCAAGCAGCCGTTCGAAGTCCAGACGCTCGTCGTGTTCGCGCACGCGCGGGGTTCCTTTCGGTTCGATTAGCACTCCATGCAACACTCTGCCAAAGTCGCCGGTTGCCGGGATTCGCGGCTAGCGTCCGTTTCCGTACCGACCGAGGGTACCATTTCTCAGTACACTGGGAGCAAATAACGGCGCCCCTGTTTTCTTGGAGGCGCCGGACCTTTTGGCTCCGAGGGCCGTACGAAAAACCATTCGACGTCAAACCATTCGACCGCAAACCATTCGACCGCAAATCATTCGACCACAAATCATTCGACCACAAACCACACGCTCAACCACACGCTCAACCACACGCTCAATCAGGTAACCGGCCTTGAAAACCGCCTCCTTGATGCCCTTCCAGCCGACGCCGCAGCCGCAGTAACGGCGGCCCAAGAGCGGGTGCACATGCACCAGCGTTCGGTCGTCTACGGTCTCGCCGAGCCGATGGAGTTCGTCTACTTCCCCATCGACAGCGTGCTCTCGGTCGTGACCGTCATGCGCGACGGCACGCAGATCGAAGTGCTGACGATCGGCCGGGAGGGCTTGTGCGGAGCTCAAGCCCTGCTGGACCGAGCCACGGTCACCACGATGACCACCACCCAGGTCGGCGGCGACGCGCATCGCATACCGGTCGCGAGCTTTCTCGAACTCTGCCGGACCTGGCCCGCTTTCCGCAGCGTGGTCGAGCGCCTGCTTAGTGCGCAGATGGACGTCATGGCGCAGTCGATCGCGTGCAATCGTCTCCACCTGGTCAACGAACGCTGCGCGCGCTGGCTCCTGACGATGCACGACCGCGTCGGGCGGGCCGATTTTCCGCTCACCCACGAGCTGCTTGCGACGATGCTCGGCGTGCGCCGGGCCGGAGTCAGCATCGCGGCGGCCTCGCTCCAGCACGCCGGCTTCATCCGCTACGTGCGCGGCAAGTTCACCATCGTCGACCCGCGTGGGCTGGCCTCGGTCGCCTGCGAGTGCTACTCCGCGATCAACCGCGCCTACGACGCCCGGCTCCTCCCGACGGTCTGACGCCCGCGCCGCTGGGGACGCGTTCGCAGGTCGAATCCACACCGTCCACAAGGCTGTGTGCAAAGTAACCTGGCGTTAATGTAAGCAAGCATCCGTGCGCCGGGCGACGGGGAGGGCTCCGGGTGCGACGAAGCGCGGGTTCTTGCGCCTGGACGTCGCCCGTACCCCGCTCCTCGATCGCCTCCGGGCCGCCGAGCCGGCGATCGTCGCCATCGTCGCCCCGGCCGGGTTCGGGAAATCGACGCTGATGCGGCAGTTCGGGTCGGATTTCCCGGCCTTCAGCGTGTGCGACTGTGCGACGGTGCGTTCCGCGCTCGATTTGGCGAAGGCCGTGGCCGGCGCGCTCGGCCGCGAGCCCGAACGGGGCCCGGGGTTGGCCCAGACGGTGGCGTACCTTGCCGAGACCAGCGCCTCGGAAGCCGACCGCCTCGAGGCTGCGCTCGCAGCGTGGCGCGAGCCGGTCGACCGGGCCGCGTTTGCGTTCGAGAACGCCGAATCGGCCTTGGGTGAACCGGCGGCCCGCGAACTGTTCGAACGGCTGCTGACCGCCCGCCCCGACGGCCGCACCGTCGTGATCTGCTCGCGCGAGACGCCGCGCATGCACCTCTCGCGGTTTGCGGCTCCGCACCGGATCGCCGGCGTGCGGGCTGCCGACTTGGCCTTCACCCGGGCGGAGATCGACGCACTCTTCGTCCCGCTGGGGTGCGACGAAGCGGCGCGGGACGACGTGGCCGCGCTCTCGGCGGGCTGGCCGATCGCGGTGCTGCTGTTGGCGCGGCTGGCCGCCGAAGGGCGGCTCGAACCGCTGCTGGACGAACTCGGCGACGTCGCGTTCGACGAGTTGTACGAATATCTCGCCGACCACGTCCTCGAGGGGACGCCGCCGGGCGCGATCGACGGGATGCTGGCCTGCGCGGCGATCCCGCGCGCGACCGTGCACGATCTCCAGCTTGTCCTCGACGAACCGCGGGCGATCGAGACTTTTCTCGCATTTCAAAAAACGTCGCCCTTCGTTGCCCGCACCGACGATGGCGCGTGGATCGTGCATCCGCTCGTTGCCGCGACGCTGCTGGGACGTCATGCCGCGCGCGCCGACGCGTTGCTCGAGCGCGCCGCGCGCGCGTACCGTGCCGGCGGCGCGTACGAGCGCGTTGCGGAACTGGAGTTGGCGCGCGACGACCACGTCGCGGCCGCCGAGGCCCTCGACCGCAGCGAACCGGCCGCCGACGACGTGCCGACGCCGGCATTCGCGCAGGTTCTGTTCGCACTCGACCACGCCGTGGTGCAGCAGTACCCTCGACTGTGGTCGATCGCGACGCTGCTGCGCACGTTCACCGTCGATGCGCGCGCGCAGCTTGCCGAAGGCGACGCGGTGCAGCTACGGGTCAAAGCCGACGCGACGCCATCCGTCCGAGCGTACCTCACGGTGTTTCGTGCGATGCTGCTGAGCTACGCCGGCGATTGCGATCGCGGACTCGCGCTGATCGCCGAACTCGGCCGGATCATCGGGCTGCCGGAGATCCCGGCGACGAGTCTGCACGGGTGGCTGCTGCAACTGCGCGCGTCGATGTCGGCGCGGCTCGGACGGCTGGCCGAAGCGGAGCGCGACCTCGACGCCGCCTGGTCCTTCGTCAGCGCCACGCACCTGACCGCGGCCGCCGCACTGCTGACCGCAGGCGCTGAGATCGCGCGCGCCCGCGGCGACCGCAGCGCGGAACGCGAACATCTCGAAGCGGCGCTGGTGCGCGTTCGCGCGGCGGGTTTGGGCAACATCGTTGCACTGCATCTGGCCGAGAATGCCCTCGGCGCGTGGCTGGCCGGTGACGACGCGGCCGGCGCCGAGTATCGGCTTGCCCTCGAAGCGGAGATCGTGTGCCACGGCGCGCGCGCGTTTGCGTTTTTCGCTGCTGCGCTGCGCGGCGAAGCACGCGAACCCGAAACGGCCGACCACCCCAAATGGATCGTCTGCGGGCACCTGATCGCCGCCGCGCAGGCCGCCGATCCCGCAACCGCACTGCGCCACGCGGATGCGGCGCGCGAAGCGGCCGCGGTCTATCGGGCTCCGCTCTATGCCGCGTTCGCCGCGCTCGCCGCCGGAGAACTGGATCCCGCCCGGCGCGACATCATGTACGCCGAAGCTGCGGAATGCGCGCGCGCGGTGGCGTCTCCGGCGCTGCACGTGGCGGTGGCCGAACTCCGGCGCCGGGAAGCGGGGGGATTTCTGGCGCCCTTTGCGGCGCGCTACCAGGCGGCGCGCGACCGCGCGCAACCGCGCGGCGAGATCCGCGTCGAGCTGGTCACCGGCCGCGTCCTGCGCGCGGGCGCGCCGCTGGCGCTCGCCGACCGCGAGCTCGCGCTGCTGGTCGCTGTAGCCGTGCGCCGCGAAGCACGCTCGCGGGAAGCGCTGACCGAACTGCTGTGGCCGGAACTCACCGTGAGCGCCGCGCGCAATGCCTTTCACGTCTGCCTGCACCGGCTGAAAACCCGCTTGGGTGACGACGATGCGATCGTGCGCAGCGGCGAAGGGTACCGGCTTGGCGTCGGCGTGCGGCTCGATTTGCCGGAGATCGACCGCCTGGCGAGCGCACTGCGCGCCGGCGGTGAATCCGCCGACGCCCCCGACGCTGCAGCGGCGCTCTACGAACGCTTGCGCGCCGTGCGCCCGCCGAAGTTTGCCGAGTGGGAATGGTTCGAGCCGACCGAGCGGCGGTTATGCGAACTGCGCAGCACGCTGGCGCAGAAGCTCGCTGCGCGCGCCCTCGAGGCGGGACGCTGGGAAGCTGCGCTCGCCCTCTGCGACGAGTTGATCGCGCACGATTCGTGCGACGAGCCCGCGCGCGAGATCGCAATTCGCGCCTATCTCGCGGCCGGCGACCGCCCGGCGGCGCTGCGTCATTTCCGGCAATACCGGGCCACGCTGATGAGCGAGCTGGGCTGCGAACCGTCCCGCTGGCTGGCCGAGCTGCTCGGCGCCGACACACTTTAGATCAGGATCGAGGTTGGGGTAGTGCGAATTCTAAGGACGGCGCTCACCGTGATTGCCGCAGTCATCGCAGTCGCTCCCGGGGCATGCGCGGCCGCAACGACTGACACAACGGGATCAATCGTCGTCGGGGGCGTGAACCGCACCTACGTGGTGCACGTTCCGGCGAAGCTTGGTTCGAGCGTTCCGCTCCTGCTTTCGTTCCATGGACATTTCGGAACCGGCTCGGGTCAAGCTCGTCTCTCGAATTTCAGTGCGCTCAGCGACAGGTACGGCTTCATCGTCGTCTATCCCGATGGAATCAACCGAGGCTGGAACGACGGGCGCGAAGGAAGCAAAGGCGCCGACGACATCGGACTGGTGAAGGCGCTGATTGTCGATTTCTCGCGACGTTATCGGATCGATCCGAAACGCATTTACGTCAACGGGTTTTCGAACGGCGCGATGTTCTCTCAATACGTTGGATGCACGCTGGCGAGCCAAATCGCGGCCATCGCACCGGTGTCGGGCTACATGCCGGCCGAAGACGCGGCCGGATGCCGTCCGGCACGCCCGATACCGGTGCTCGAGATCGCCGGCACCGCGGATCCGATCATGCCTTTCAACGGCGGCGAGATCAGACTTCTGCGCTTCAATCGCGGGGCGGCCGTACTTTCAGCCAAGCAGACGATTTCAATGTGGACGAACAACGCAAAGTGCAAAGGACCGCCGCAGTTGGCCGCGCTCGCACCGATCGCGGCGAACGACGGCACCAGCATCACGCGCACGAGCCACGCTTCATGCGTCAACGGCACGAGCGTCGTGCTCTACACGGTCATCGGCGGCGGACACGCGTGGCCGGGCGGGCGGCAGTACCTTCCAAAGCTGATCATCGGACGCGCGAGCAGGCAACTCGACGCGAGTCAAACGATCGTCGAGTTCTTTCTCGCGCATCCCATGCGCTAGTCGACCTCGCGTGCGTTGAGGTCGACCAGCGCCCCGTTGATCCCGCTGCTGCGGTCGCTGGCGAGAAAGGCCAGCACGTCGGCAACCTCCTGCGGCGTTGCGGCAGCGGCGAGTTCATCAGCATTGAGATAGCCGTGCGCGGCCGCGGTCGCGACGCCGCCCAGCACCAGCGCGTTGGCGACGATCCCGTCGGCCTTGTGCTCGCGCGCGATCGCTTGCATCAGGACGTTCACCGCGGCCTTCGCCGCGCCGAAGAGCCCGCGGCCCGGGGCGGGCTGTTTCGACGAGCCCGCGGTGACGACCACGATCCGGCCGCGGGAGCGCGCGCCGTCGCGGTACGGCTGCGCGAGCATCGCGCGCAGCGCCGGCAGGGCGAGGTTGTACGCCGTTTCGGTGAACGCGGCGAGGTTGTAGCGCAAATCATCGACCGAGCTCTCGATCAACGGCGCGGTGCGCGCCGAGCCGGCCAAGCTCACGAGCGCGTCTATGCGGCCGAATCGCTCGACGCACGCCGCGACCGCGGCTGCCGCCTGGTCGGGCATCTGCAAATCTGCCGCAAACGGCGTCGCGGCCGCGGCTTCATCATCGTCGAGGACAGCCTCGATCGCCGCTGCGGCGCGTTCGCGCGCTCGCGACACGACCAGCACCTGCGCGCCTTCGTGCACGAGCGTCGCCAGGGTCGCGCCGCCGACGCGCCCCGTCCCGCCCGCCAGCACGACGGCATCACCGGCGAGCAGCACGGCGGCCTCCTCTGGCACGAAAACACGTTGCGATGTGATCGTCGACGACGCCCGTAGCCTGCAGAAACGACGCGACGATCGTCGACCCGACGAAGCCGAAGCCACGTTTTTTGAGATCCGCGCTCACGCGGTCGGAGAGCGGCGTCGTCGTCGGCAGCTCGTCGAGCGTCCTGGGACGGCTCACGACCGGCCGCCCGTCGACGAAGGCCCACAGATACCGGTTGAAGCTGCCGAACTCTTTCTGCACCGCCAGGAATGCCTTCGCGTTGCGCACCGACCACGCGATCTTGGCGGCGTTGCGCACGATACCGGGGTCGGCCATCAGCGCGGTCTGTTTGCGCGCGCTGAACCGCGCCACGATGGCCGGATCGAAGCCGCGATACGCCGCCCGATAGGCCTCGCGCTTGCGCAAGATCGTGTTCCACGACAGGCCCGCCTGCGCGCCTTCAAGGATCAGCAGTTCGAACAGCGCGGTGTCGTCGTGATGCGGGACGCCCCATTCGCGGTCGTGGTACGCGATCATGAGCGGATCGCGCGCCCACGGGCAGCGCACGATCACTGGAGGAACACGCCGGCGATCTTGTCGTTGCGGTCCAGCGAGAACGTCATCGGCGTCGTCTGGTCGCTGAACACGCCGGTGTAATGAAACACGATTCCGGGGCCTTGATCGACCTTGTTGTGAAAGATGAGTTTCTGCAGCGTCCCCAGCGGCGCCAGCTGCTGTGCGAGATCGGGCAGGCGCTCCGCGGTCAATTGCGCGTTCATCTCGTCGGTGACGGCCGTGCGATCGACGCGGCCTTTCTGCAGCGCGGCGAAGAAGGCGAAGAAGCGGGCGGTGGTCGCCGGGTCTTCGCCGGCGCCCGGAACCAGCATCGCCGCCTTGCGCTCGGCGACGGCCCGCGCCGAGGAGACCGGGAAGATCGTCGCGAGCAGCGGACCGTTGAGTCCGGCGGTCGAGAAACTGAATGCGTTGCCGAAGACGATTACCGCGAAGCGCTGCCCGGGCAGCATTTCGTTGTCCGCTTCGAATCCGGGCAAGCCGCCGTGGTGGCCGACGAACGAAAGATCCGCCAGCGGGAAGAGCGTTACGCCCAACCCGTATTTGACCGCTTCCTCGTCGGTCGCGATCGGTGCGGCGCGCATCTGCGCGAAGCTGGCCGGTGAGATCAGCTTGCCGCTCATCAAGGCGATATCGAAGCGCGCGATGTCGCTGGGGGTCGAAACGATGTCGCCGTCCGCGAACAGCCATGAGGGGTCGTACGGCGGTGCCGGCGTGCCGTCGGCGTCCATGTAGCCGACCGCGTTCCCCGGCTCGGCCGGCAGCGCGCCGGCCGTCGTGTCGTGCATGCCGGCCGGCCCGAAGATGCGGGCGCGCTCGTACGCCGCCAGGGGCATCTTCGCCGCGCGCTCGATCGCGAGACCGAGCAGGACGTATCCGGTGTTGCTATAGGCATAGCGGGAGCCGGGCGGAAACGCCAGCGGCTTCCCGCCCATCGACGCGACGATCGCCGCCGGCGTCGTCGCCGCGCTGACGAGCCCGCTGTTGAACGCCTCGTCACCGTAGTTCGGGATACCCGACGAATGCATCAGGAGCTGACGAATCGTCACTTCTTTCCCGTGCGGTGCGTCGGCGACGTAGTTTGCAATCGGATCGTCGAGCCGCATCGCGCCGCGCTCGACCAGCTGCATCACGGCGACCGCGGTGAACGTCTTGGTGATCGAACCGACGCGGAACCGCGTCGCGGTCGTCGCCGGCCGTTTCTCGGCGACGTTTTCGAGACCGGCGGCGCGTGTATAGACGATGCGTCCGTCCTCGACGATTGCGACCGACACGGCGGGAGCCGATCCGGCAGCACCGCCGGCGCCGGCATTGACCGCCGAATCGAGCTTCGCGGCGACCGACGAACCGATCGACGCCGCCGATTCAGCAGCGCTTCCGAGGCGCGCCGCTGCGCCCCACACGAGCGCCGACGCGACGATAGCCGAGATGATCCGTTTCACGCTGCCGCTCCTCGCCACGTCACGCCACGTGACCAGGAGAGAATCGCTCCGGCGCTCCGGACGCCCTGCTATGCCGCCGCCGTTAGGCGGCGATGGGACGGCAGGTCGAGCAGGGGCGCAGACCGTGCGCGTGCGCCTCGTCGACGCTGCGCAGCGCGACGAAGCCGGGCGAACCGACGCGCGTCGCTACGGTTCCGCAGGTCGGCAGGCAGAACGTGCCGTCGTCGTCGTCGCCGACATAGCGGAAGCCGCCGCGCGTCACGCGCTCGATCGCGGCGAAGTCCAGCCCTTCCGCCTCGAGCAGCGTTCGTTTGGTCTCGCTCCCGAAGACGTAGCCGCCGACCGTGAAATCGGTGCGAATCACCCGGTGACAGGGGATCAGAAGCGGCACCGGATTGCGGCCGAGCGCGTTGCCGACCGCGCGCGTCGCGTCGGGAACGCCGAGCTCGCGCGCCACCCAGCCGTACGGGCGCGCGTTGCAGCGCGTGATCTCGGCCGCCTTTTCCAGCACGCGCCGCTCGAACGGCGAACATTCACCGAGGTCGATCGGGACCTCGACCTCGTCGCCGCCCAGTTTCGCCCGCGCGGCCGCCGAAATCGGATCCTCTTCCCGCGCGGGCACGACGCGGCGCCCGAAGCGTTCGCCGTACCAGCTCTCGAACGTCATGGCGTCGCCGGCGATCCGCAGCGCCGAGACCCCGCCCGAGCGCCAGGCTACGAAGACCTCGCCGATGGCACTCGCCGCGGTGACGTAACGGTCGAGCCCGATCCGCGTGAAGACCTGGGCCGTAAAGTCCGGCGCGACCGGCCGATTGGGCGCCGTGCGCAGCGCTCCGAAATTGCTCTCACCCATCGTTGTTCTCCAGATATGCCCGCACGGCGAGCAGCCCGCGGTGTGCCGAGGCTTTGACGGTGCCCAGCGGCTGGTCGAGCGACTCGGCGATCTCGTCGTAACTGAGGTCGTCGAGATAGCGCATCACGAAGGCCGGCCGAATCGCCGTCGAGAGCCGCGCGACCGCGTCGTCCACCGACTGCCAGGCCTCGCTCCGCAGCAGAATGTCTTCGGGCGCGGCGGCCTCGTCGATGAGCGCCGCGCTGGGATTGCCGTCATCGTAGTCGAGCGAATCCGCGAAGGGCGGTGCGTCGCGAAAGGCGTTGCGCGTCAGGTTGCGCGCGATCGTGTAGAGCCACGGCCGTAGCCGCAGCGTTTCACGCCGCTGCGCCGGGTAGGCCTGCAGCGCACGATACGCACGCACGAAGACGTCCTGACCGACCTCCTCGGCGCGCGCATCGTCATGCAGCATGCGCGCCACGAAGGTCACGATGCGCACCCGGTACGCGATGACCAGCGCTTCGAAGGCACGATCGAGGTCGTCCGCCAGGGCGCACGCCAGGGCCGCGTCTGGATCGAGGCACTCGACGGCTGCGGCAAGCGGCACCTCACCACCCGCGCAGCGAGATCTTTCGCTCACGGAGCATCCGCCGTTCGGCGTCGTCGTTCCAGACGACGATCTCGGCACGGGGTGGATGCGCGAGCGCGATGGCGGTCAGTCCGCCCGCGACGATCGTGAGCATGATGATAAAGAGCAGCATGGGTTCCTCCGGCAATCTCAACTGAGTCGCCGAGGGAACACGAACCCGCCCATCCGCGTTGCATCGCGCCCCCCAAGAAACGCCCCCGCATTCGCCGGTTTCCGAGCCCCAAACAAAGGAAAAGCCCCGGTCATTCGACCGAGGCCTTCCCCCAATGTCCGCATCCGCGGCGGCTTTGCGCCCCGCAAGGGCGCAAAACGCGAAGAATTGGGGTTCGTTCAGAACCCCAATTCACTACATCATGTCGTAGCCGCCCATGCCGCCGCCGGGAGGTCCGCCGGCGTTGTTGTTCTTGGGCTCCGGCTTGTCGGCGATCAGCGTCTCCGTGGTCAGGATCAGCGCACCGATCGAGGCCGCGTTTTGGAGCGCCGAACGCGTCACCTTGAACGGCTCGACGATACCGGCCTTGACCATGTCGACCAGGTCGCCCGTCATCGCGTCGAAGCCCTGGCCCGCCTTCGCATTGCGCACGCGGTTGACTTCCACGCTGCCTTCGAAGCCGGCGTTCTCCGCGATCTGGCGGAGCGGCTCCTCGAGCGAACGGCGGATGATGTCGACGCCGATCTTCTCGTCGTGGTTCTCCATCTTCGAAGCGAGCTTTTCGATCGCTTTGATGGCGTGAACCAGCGAGCTGCCGCCGCCGGGGATCATCCCTTCCTGCACCGCGGCGCGGGTCGCGCTCAGCGCGTCCTCGATGCGATGCTTCTTCTCTTTGAGTTCGGTCTCGGTCGCCGCGCCGACTTGGATCACGGCCACGCCGCCCGACAGCTTCGCCAGACGCTCCTGGAGCTTCTCGCGATCGAAATCGGAGTCGGTGTCTTCGATCTGCCGCTTGATCATCTCGATGCGGCCCTTGATCGCTTCGGGCTTACCCTTGCCCTCGACGATCGTGGTCTCGTCCTTGGTGACCTTGACCGTCTTGGCCTGACCGAGCAGATCCGGGGTGACCTTGTCGAGCTTGAGCCCGAGCTCTTCGGAGACGACCGTCGCGCCGGTGAGCGTGGCGATGTCCTTGAGCATTTCCTTGCGGCGATCACCGAAGCCCGGCGCCTTGACGGCGACCGTGGTGAACGTGCCGCGCAGCTTGTTCACGACCAAAGTCGCGAGGGCTTCGCCTTCGACGTCTTCGGCGATGATCAGCAGCGGCTTCTGAACCTGCACGATCTTCTCGAGCAGCGGCAGGATGTCGGCGATCGCCGAGATCTTGCGCTCCGTCACGAGGATGTACGGGTCGGTGAGCTCGGCTTCCATGCGCTCCGAGTCAGTGACCATGTACGGCGAGATGTAGCCCTTGTCGAAGAGCATCCCGTCCTTGGTCTCGACGTCGGTCTTCATCGTCTTCGATTCTTCGACCGTGATGACGCCGTCCTTACCGACGGCTTCCATCGCTTGCGAGATCAGCGCGCCGATCTCTTTGTCGTTGGCCGAAATCGACGCAACTTGCGCGATCTTCTCGGCCGTATCGACGGTCTGCACGAGGCCCTTCATCTCTTCGACGGCCAATTCGACCGCCTTCTCGATGCCGCGCTTGATCAGCAGCGGGTTGGAGCCTGCGGTCACGTTGCGAAGGCCTTCACGGATGATGGCCTGCGCGAGCACGGTCGCGGTGGTCGTGCCGTCGCCGGCAATGTCGTTCGTCTTGGAAGCGACTTCCTTGACGAGCTGGGCCCCCATGTTTTCGAACGTGTCGGGGAGTTCGATCTCTTTGGCGATCGTCACGCCGTCGTTGGTGATCGTCGGCGAACCGAATTTCTTGTCGAGAACGACGTTGCGGCCCTTCGGCCCCAGCGTGACCTTCACCGCGTCGGCGAGTGCATTCGCGCCGCGCTCGAGCGCGCGCCGCGCGTTCTCGTCAAATACGAGTTGTTTAGCTGCCATTGGTAGTGCTTATACTCCGGCCGGAACGCGCTCGTCGCTGAACACAGCGAGAACGTCTTTTTCCGAGATGATGAGGTACTCTTTGCCTTCGAGCTTGATCTCCGAGCCCGAATACTTCGAATAGATGAT
>Ga0182024_10000689_pt1 | contig 87817 bp, 87 predicted proteins | sample P32metaG_FD_120480 | JGI IMG/M metagenome (GOLD analysis project Ga0182024, IMG submission 120480) | Permafrost microbial communities from Stordalen Mire, Sweden - P3-2 metaG (Illumina Assembly) | ecosystem: Environmental > Terrestrial > Soil > Wetlands > Permafrost | place: Sweden: Stordalen... | reverse complement strand
GATGGCCGGCGCGACCGCAGCCGCACCGCCAACTTCGGGATTGGCGGGCGGAGCGGCGGTCGGGTCAGCGGCCCCCGCTTTCGCCGCGAGCGCGCAGGAAAGCGCGGTGAGCGCGATCCAAGAACTCGAGGCGAGGCGGGAGGTCGACTGACGATTCATTGCTGTTCGTAGGTAGCGGTGCTGGGTGGGAGCGTGCCGGGAGTGGCGGAAACGGCCGGAGCCGCGACCGTTTCACCCCCATGGGCTCCCGTGCCGGGAAACTGGAAGAAAGGCAGGAAGTCCTCCGGCCGCGCTTTCGGTCCCGAGTCGTCCGGAAGGACCGACGGCGGAACGGCAGTGGCGTCCGTTTTGGGCGAGGATTTTCCCGGAACCTTGGCATCCGGTTTTCCGGCGCTGGCGGGTCCGGCGTTGGGAGCCGTGGCCGCCAGGTCCGAACTCAGCGTCCGGGTTGTTTCCGTATCCGACTTCTCGCCGGCTTTGGGCGGTCCCCCCGCAGGCGGGTGGGCTCCCAGATCCGGGGGAGGCATGGCCTCCCGAAAACGGAGCAGAGGCGGACCGACGACGCAAAGATAAGGCCGCGATCCGTCCGTCGAGTGACGGGGGAACGCGAAATCTTCGCCGAGCGCCGGCGGGGCCGTGCTTTGCGCAACTTCCAACACCAACGCGGCGAGCAGCAGGGACCAAAATGGCCAGGCCCTGCGTGGTCCCGCCGAGGTCGGCGTGGTGACACTTTGATTCATTTCGAGTACGTCGGTCCATAGGCGACGGCATATTCTAACTGCCCAGTGGGTTAATCGGACGTTCGGGGGGGGGCTTGAGCGAAAGAAGGGGGGAAACCCCCTAATTTTTGCCCCCTTAACTCGTTGCGCCGGCCTTACTCCGCCGCGGCATCGAGCAGGCGGCGCAGCCGCCGGCCCAAATCGTCGAGGGAATAGGGTTTATTAAGAAAATCGCGCTGGCCGAGCTGCTCGAAGTCGGCGCGGGTCTCGGCCGAAAGGTGCCCGCTCAGCATCATCACGCGCAGCTCCGGCCGATGCGCCTTTATGACCTTGAGCACCGACAGGCCGGAGGCGCCGGGCATATTGAGGTCGAGCAGGACCGCGTCGAGGCGGCACTCCGGGTTGGTGATGAAGTCGATCGCCTCGAGGCCGTCGCAGGCGCAGGTGACGTGGTACCCCTTGCGGGTGAGCGCCGTCTGCAGGAGGCGGCGCAGCGGGTCTTCGTCGTCGACGACGAGCAGGTTTTCGCCGCCGCCGGGGAAATCCTGGGAGCTCGCCGTCTGGCCGGCGATCTCCGCGTTCTCGGTCACCGGCAGGTAGATCCGGAAAGTGCTCCCGACGCCCGGCGTGCTGTCCACATCGATGAAGCCATGGTGGCTGGCCACAATGCCGTAAACCACCGCCAAGCCCAGGCCCGTGCCCTGGTTCACCTGCTTCGTGGTGAAGAACGGCTCGAAAATGCGCGCGCGCACTTCCGGCGTCATGCCTGTGCCCGTGTCGGTCACCTGCAAACAAGCGTAGCGCTGGTCGCGCACGGCATCGGGCCGGGAGAGGGAGTTGGGCGCCAGGAGGGAAGTGACGATGGAAATCGTGCCGCCGGCCGGCATCGCATCCCGCGCATTGACGCACAGGTTCAGCACGATCTGCTGGAGTTGATTGTGGTCGGCCGTGAGGGGCGGCAGGCCCTCGGTCAGGTCCATCCCGAGATTGACCGTCCGCGGAAACGTTTCGGCCAGGAGCGTCACCAGTTCGCGCACGAGCTGATTAAGATCGAGCGCCGTGAAGTTCACCTCGGCCTTGCGGCTGAAGGTGAGAATTTGGCGCACCAGCCCGCCCGCCCGCTGCACGGCGCGCTTGATCTCGCGCAGGCTCTTTTGCAGCAGCGCCGAATCCTCCATGTGGAGCAGGCTGATGTCGGCGTAGCCGTTCATCACCGCGAGCAGGTTGTTAAAGTCGTGGGCGATGCCGCCGGCCAGGGTGCCCAGGCTCTCCATTTTCTGGGCCTGGCGGAGTTCGTCCTCCAGGCGTTTGCGGGCGGTGATGTCCTCCCGCATGCAGAGCAGATTGGTGATTTCCCCGGCGGGATTGCGCATGCAGGAGACCTGCACGGATTCCCACAAGAGGCCCCCGTCGGGCCCGGTCCGCGACAGTTCGCCCTGCCACTCGCGGCCGGCGCGCACGGTGGCCCAGAACTGCTGATAAGACTCGTCGTCGGGGTGGCCATCGCGCAGCACCGGCAGATTGCGGTCCAGGATGTCCTCGAGCGTGCAGCCGGACACCTGGACAAAGCGGGGATTGACGTACTGCACCCGCCCCTCCGCGTCGGTGATCACGATCGAAACCGGCGACTGGTCGACCGCCCGCGACAGCTTCAGGTAGAGCTCTTCGGCCAGCCGCTGCCGGGTGATGTCGCGGCCGACGGCGCGAATGCCGGGAGATTCGGAATCGCCGGGCGGGAGCGGCGTCTCCTCCCAGGTGAACCAGCGCCAGCCCTGCGGCGTCAGCCACCGGTGGGTGCGGGCGGTCTCGGTCGCGAGTACCCCGGTTCGGCCGGTGCCCGTTTTGAAGACGGCGACATCGTCGGGATGGAGGCATTGGGTGACCGGCAGGCCCTCGAGCTCGACGGTCGGCCGTCCGAACTTCCGCGCGAAGGCGGCGTTGCCGATCAGGATCCGGCCCTGAAAATCGCGGCAGTAGACGGGGGCCTGGCTGAGGGCCCATTCCGCCAGCCAGCTTTCCCGCAGCGCCGTTTTGGTGGCGGCGGCTTCTCCGCGGGTGAGCATGGCGGCTTCGTTCATGGGGCCGGGGCGAGCGGGGGGCTCAGACGAGTCCGCTCAGGGTCGCCGGCAGCCGTTGGAGCGTGTTCGCCAGTGAGGCGCGCGCAATTTTTGATTCCGTTTGGTCCTGGCCGTAGAGGATTTTCCAGCCGGAAAGGGTGGTCCACGATTCTTCGATCACGGGTTCGACCCGCTCGAAGCCGCTCGCGAGGCCGATATGGCGCACGAGGTAGTCGGCGACTTGGACGGCCGCGGCGAAGTACTGCTGGCGCGGCGCATGCTCCGGCTGATTGTGATAGCGCACCGCGAAGACGATCTCCTCCTTGAGGTGGTGGCGCTCCAGATAGTAGCCGCCGATCTGCGCGTGATCCCAGCCGATGAGTTTGCGCTCGAGGTCGCACACTTCCGCCGGCGTGCGCACCGGCGTGTTGGCGATCGTCATCAGTTCCTCCGGGAAGGCGTGGGCGATGATGATCTTGCCGAGATTATGCAGCAGACCGACGAGGTAGTCGGTCTCGTCATCGACCGTGATCGGCGCCGAACCCAGGATTTCGCGGGTGAGGATGGCGGTCCCGATGCTATGGGTCCAAAGGCTCTTCCACAGTTCCGGGGCGAATCGCGCCGATTGGATTTTCTCCAGATCCTCGATCACCGGGGTCGCCCGGGAAAGCTCCCGGATCTGCCGCAGGCCGAGGAAGAAGATCGCCTCCTCGATGTTGTTGATATTCGCCGACAGGCCGAAATAGACCGAATTGACCATGCGCAGCAGCCGGGCCGAAAGGGACGGATCGCGGCGGATGATGTCGGCGATCTGCGAGGTCAGGCTTTGCTCCGAATTGACCAGGCTGGTCAGCGCCTGGTTGATGCTTTGCAGCGAGGCGAGTTTGGGGCAGGCGTCGAGACGCCGGCGGATTTCGTCATCCCGGTAGGGGGCGGTCGGGACGGCGCGGGAAAGGAGCAAATTCGGCATGGGTGCGTGTGGCGAGCGCGGCCGGAGAATTCCGATCGGAATCCCGGAGGCCGCTGCTGGAAGAGGTGATCGGCCCGGAAACCGCTGAATTTAGACCATTTATTCAAGTTTGGCGCCTCCGTGCCGTAGGAAGACCCGCAGCGTGATGCGGTCAGCCGATTTCAACTTTCGCGATGACCCACTCACCAACAACCTCCCTTGAGGCCGGTGCTCCGGCAATGATCCCCTGTTCGGCGCCCAAAGCGCCGACCCAGAGGGACTTGGGGAACCGCGCCCCCACGGGGCCGGCCGCATGAATCCCCGCGCGTTTCAGGGCGAATTGCAGCGGGCCTTGGCCCTCCACCAGGCCGGCCGGCTGGCCGACGCGGAAAAGGCCTATGCCCGGCTGCGCCGCGTCGTCCCGGGTAATTTCGATCTCGTGCATCTTTCCGGTACTTTGGCGCTCCAACAGGGGCGCCATTCCGAGGCGGCCCAGGCTCTGAACCTAGCCCGCCGCCTCGGTCCCACTTCTGCCGTGTGCGCCATGCGCCACGGCGTCGCCCTGATGGCTTTGGATCGCGGGGCGGACGCCGAGGCGGCGCAACGCGTGGCGCTCGGATTGGATCCGGATTTGCCCGAGGCCTGGCTGCACTTGGCGGGCGCGGTTTGGCGGGCCGGCCGACTCGACGAGGCGATCGGCGCGTTTGAACGGGCGCTCGCCCTGCGGCCCGACTACGCCGAAGCCCACGACCGCCTGGGCGCGCTTTTGACCGGCTACCGGGGACACGCCGCCGCGGAGCCGCATTTTGTTCGGGCCACGGAACTCGACCCCCGCCGGGCCACCGCGTGGTGCAATCTTGGCGTCTGCCTGCTCTATCGGGGCCGGCTGAGCGAGGCACTCGAGTGTTTCGGCCGGGCGCTGGCGCTGGATCCGCAGCTTGAGCACGCGCACACGGCGCGCGGCTTGGTGCTCGAGCGCTGCTACCAACTGCCGGAAGCGGTCGAGGCTTATGCCTGCGCGCTGCGTCTGAACCCGGGCAACCACGAAGCGCGGAGCGCCCGGTTGATGGGCCTGCAGTACCTGGGCCGTCCGCGCGAGGTGATGGCATGGGAGCACCGAGAATTTGGCGGAGCGGTCGAAGCGGCGGGCATCCGGCCGCGGCTCCCGTTTGCCCAGCGGCCCGATCCCGACCGCCGATTGCGGATCGGCTTTCTCTCCCCGGACCTGCACCGCCACGCGGTGGCTTACTTTCTGGAGCCCCTGCTCACCCATCTGGACCGCGGGCAATTCGAAATCACGCTCTACCATGATCACGCGACCACCGACGCGATGTCGGACCGGCTGCGGGCGGCCGCCGATCATTGGATCCCGATCGCCGGCCAGTCCCATGCGACGGTCGAAGGGCTGATTCGGGCCGATGGCATCGATCTGCTCATCGATCTGGCCGGCCATACCGGCTTCAATCGCCTGCCGCTCTTCGCGCGGCGCCTCGCGCCGGTCCAGGCCACATATTTGGGTTATCCGGATACCACTGGGCTGGCCGCGATGGACTACCGCTTGGTCGATGCGATTTCCGATCCGGCGGGGGAAGCGGACGCGCTCTGCACCGAGCGGCTAGTTCGCTTTGCGCCGACCGCCTGGAGCTACCAACCGCCGGTCAGCGCGCCGGACGTGGCGGGCGATCGCACGGGGCCACTCGTATTTGGCTGCTTTAATAACTTTGCCAAGGTGACCGACGAAACGCTCGCGCGCTGGGGCCGGTTGCTGGCGGCGGTGCCGGAATCGCGTCTGTGGCTCAAGGGGGCGGGTTTCGAGGCGGCGGTGCTCTCGGCCGCGGTGGCCCGGCGGCTGGCGGCGGCGGCAATCGCTGTGGATCGCGTGGATCTTTTGCCGCGAACTCCCACCCTGGAGGACCACCTGGCGGCCTACGGCCAGATCGATATCGCGCTCGACACGTTTCCCTATCACGGGACGACGACGACCTGCGAGGCGCTATGGATGGGCGTCCCGGTGGTGACCCTGGCGGGCGACCGTCACGCGAGCCGCGTGGGGGCGAGCCTCCTGACCGCGGTCGGCCGGCCGGAATGGATCGCGCCCGATGCCGACGCGTACCTGCGCATCGCGGCCGAACTGGCCGCCACTTGGCCGCGGACACAGGCCGCCCGCCGGGAACTGCGCGCTGGCCTGCAGGCGAGCGCGCTGTGCGACCACCGCGGGCAGTCCGAGCGTTTCGGAACCGCGCTCCGCGATCTCTGGCGCCGCTGGTGCGCGCAGGCCCAGGCGGCCGCCTGAAACCATCACGCTCTTACCGATGCCTCCCTGCCCCGAAACCACCATGCTCCCGCCGCTGCCCATACGCGGCGGAGACGATTTCAGCGCGGCCAACTCCGGGCCGCGGTTCCGGCGGATCCGCATCATCCATTTTTGCACCTGGGCCGACCGCTTGCAGGACGGTGCGGAATTTTTGGCCGGCCTGCCCGACTCCGACCTGCGCCGCCGGGTGAGCAATCCGGCCGACCCGGAACTTATGCGCCTGGCCCGCTTGGATTGCGATTGGCACGGCGAGCACGTGCGCGCCTTCGGGGCCATGCGCCACGAGCAGCTGGAATTTTTGCCGGCTCAGGTGGTGGGGGTTGCCGGGGCGGCGCAGCCGTTGGCGACCCCAACTCCGCCGGGCGAGGAACGGTGGTTTGTCATCACGGCCCAGCACCCGCAGATGCTGGGCGCCACGGCCGGCCGTCTGCTCGCCGCCTATGCCCGCAATGGGATCCGGACGCTCTTCTATGCCTTCGATGAGGCGAGTCGGACGATGCCTTGCTTTGCCGAGATTGCCCCGCACTTGGCGGTGCTGATCCACGACGAGCGGCCGCTGGCCGCCGGCGCGGCGCGATTGCGGGCCGATTGCCTGATCATCCATCGCAGCTGGGTCGCCAATGTCGTGCCGTTTGCGGCGCCTTTCGTCGCCGAGCCGGAGGCGAGGATCCTCTTCGTGGGCTCGCAGATGGGCCTGACGGCGAACCGCCAGCGGCAGATTGAGTTTCTCCGCCGGCGGTATGGCGACCGGTTTCAGGCGATTTGCGACCATTCGCTGCCGGTGGGCGAGCGCGGGCAACTGCTCGGCCGATTCAAGGTGGGACTGTGCCCCGAGGGCCGAAAATTTGACGTTCCGGCGATGAGTGCCACCCACACCGATCGGCCGTTTTGGTCGGGCTGCCTAGGTTTGGTCCCGGTGAGCGAGGATTCCGTGGCGGGCGGCCGGCTGGAAGAGCTGCACCGCCGCCGGCTGATCCAGCGGTACGCTCACGGCGATTTGGACGCCCTGGCGGCGGCCTGCGACCGGGCTTTGGCCACCCCGGCGGCGGAGCGCCGCCGCATCTATGACCACTTCAATCGTCATGAGACGGTCGGATCGGTCGTGGCCGACGCCATCGCGGCGACGGGCGCTTGACGCGCTCGGGAGCGGCAGCCTCACTGGCCCCGTATGGCGAGAATCTTAGTCACTGGCGCGGCGGGATTTATCGGCAGCCACACGGTGGACCAGCTGCTGGCGGTGGGCCATCAGGTCTGGGGGGTGGACAATTTCCGGACGGGCCGGCGAGAGAATTTGAAGAGCGCGCTGGCCGGCGGGCTGAAATTCACGGAGCTGGATGTCCTCGACGTCGCGCGATTCGACCGGGTCGTCCGGAAATCGCGGGCGGATGCGATCATCCATCTGGCGGCTTTGGTCAGCGTGGTGGAGAGCATCGGCAATCCGGAGCTTAACTTCCGCCTGAATGTGGAGGCCACGCACCGGATGGCGGAAGCCGCGCGGCGCCATGGCATTCGCCGGCTGGTCTTTGCCTCTTCGGCGGCAGTCTACGGTGACTCGAAAGCGTTGCCCCTGCTCGAAACGGCGGCGGTCAGCCCCATCAGCCCGTATGGATCGGCCAAACTCGCCTCGGAGCAGCTGCTCCTGTCCTACGCGGCCGCGTTTGGCCTGACCGTTCGGATCCAGCGCTATTTCAACGTCTTTGGCCCCCGGCAGGATCCGTCCTCGCCGTATTCCGGCGTCGTCTCCATTTTTATCCAGCGGCTCGCCCGGCGGCTGCCGATCACGATCTTTGGCGATGGGCTCCAGACGAGAGACTTCATTCCAGTGGCCGACGTGGCGCGAGCCAACGTGATTGCGGCCACCAAAGCGCGGGTGGCTACCGGCGTGGCCAACATCTGCACCGGGCGGCGGACCTCCCTGCGGACGCTCGTGCGGATCCTCCGCCGCCAGTTGCCCGCGCCGGCGCCGCGCTTCGCGGTAGCCCGTCCGGGCGATATTCGTCATTCCGCCGGATCCTCGCGGGCCGCGCAGCGGGCCCTGGGCTTCAAATCCCGGAGCGAAATCGGTCCAAGTCTGCGGGCGCTCGCGGCCGCCGAGGCGGCGACGATCGAAGCGTAGCCCGGCCGCGCCGTCATGCCCGCTGACCAATCATCCTCCGCCGGCGAGCTGCAGGCTCCGCGCTTGGTGGCGAGCGAAACGGTCTTTCGCACTCCCTATTTCTCGGTGGCGCGCGAGTCGTTTGCCCCTGCGGGTGCGGGGGAGCCGTTCGATTACTACAAACTCGATCGGCCTGACGGCACCATCATGCTGGGGCTCACGGTCGCTGGCGAAATCATCCTCGTGCGGCAATACCGGGCGGCCCTGAAGCAATTCACCCTGGAACTACCCTGCGGAGCGGTCGATCCGGGCGAGTCGCCGGTGGAAACGGCGAAGCGCGAGTTTTACGAGGAAACCGGCTATCGATGCACCTTCGCCTCGGTCGGCGTCGGCCGCATCATGATGAACCGCGTCGCGGCCAAGGAATACTGCTTTTTCGGAAAAAACGCGGTGCGGGACCCGAATTTCGTGCCCCGTGAGGCGATCGAAGTTAAGCTCTATTCTCCGGCGGCTTTTCGCGCGTTGGTGGCGACGGGCGGATTCGAGCAGCTCGCAACACTGGGCACGATTCTGCTCGCGCAATGGCAGGGCGAATTGGGCGCATTTTGACCGGGAAGAAGGGGTCAGGCCGCGGATAGTGCGGTAAACTGCACTATCCGCGGCCTGACCTCTTCAACCCAAGTCGCGTTCCGAAACGATCGGCGCCGGGACGGGCCAAAAAATCTTGAACGCCGGATCGTTCCAGCGGACCGTGAACTGCCCGGGCCGGTTGTAGTAGGTCGACTGCTTGTAGTGAAAGACCGATTGCTCGCTCATCACCACGTGGCCATTGCCGAAGCCGGGCGGGATCAGCACTTGGAGGCGGTTCTTGTCGGAGAGGGTAATGGCCGTCCACTGGCCGTATTGCGGAGACTCCCGGCGGTAATCCAGGATCACCAGATAAAAGGTGCCTTGGAGGCAGCTCACGAGCTTCCAGGTCGCCTGGTCGCCGTGGATCCCGCGCAGGACATGGCGGGAGGAAACCGAAATGTCGTCTTGGACGAATTTTACGCCGATGCCGGCCTTAGTGTAGAGTTCTTCATTGTAGAGCTCCACGTATTCGCCGCGGAAGTCCTCGAAATGAGTGGGCGGCTTGATCAGCAACACGCCGTCGAGTTTGGTTTTGGTGATTTCCATGGAGCGGGGACGAGGAGGGGGCCGTGCGGTCGGCGACTAGGCCGCCAATGCAATCCGGCCGCGATACCACGCCATGGTGCGCTTCAGGCCCTCGGCGAACGGGGTTGTCGCCGAAAAATCGAGGACGCGTTTGGCTTTGGAAACATCGATCATCCGCTTGGGGATCATGGTGGGCTTGGAGGTGTTGTAGACGACGTTGGCTCCGCCGTATCCATCGAGCGCGAGCATCGCGGATAACGCCTTGCGGATCGTCATTTCCTCGCCGGAGCCAAGATTGATCGGGTCATAGCTCTCGATCTTCTCCATCGCGAGCATCAGGCCCTGCACAAAGTCGTCGATGTAGATGAAGTCCTTGATGTCGTTGCCGTCGCCCCAAACCTCCAATGGCGCCTGGCGCTCGATCACCTTGCGCATCAGGGCCGGGAGCACGTGGGAAGTGGCCCATTCAAAGTCGTCATAGGGTCCGAAGATATTGGCGGGCCGCACGACTACGGTGGCCATGGGCTTGGGAATCTTCTCCGCGTACATGCGGCAAAGCACCTCGGAGAACTGTTTCATCCACGCGACGCAGAAGTATTTCTCGTAAACCTCGCCGGGGACCATCTCGGTCTCCTGCACGGGATGATTGGTTTCCGGATAGACCGTGTTGCTGCTGATGAACAGAAATTTGCCGACCCCGGCGGCGTAGGCCGCGTCGAGCATTTGCGTGTTCATGATCAGATTCGGGGTGACGTGGACCAGCGGCGTCGTGGCCATGACCGCGGCGCCCGAGGTATTGGCGGCGCACATGAAGACGAGGTCGACCTCGGCGCAAACCCGGTGGCAAAACCCGGCGTCAAGCAGATCGCCGCGCATCCATTCGACGTCATTGGATGGCGATTGCGGTTCGCGGGAATGGAGGGTGGCCCGCACCTGGGCGCCGGCGCGGAGCAACGCGTGCACCAGGTTGGTGCCCACAAAGCCGGCCCCGCCGGTGACAAGAACGCGTTTGCCGTGAAAGAAACTCATGGGAAGAGGGGGTTGGAGCGAAGGGTAGTGGCGGCGGCGTTGCCGGGCCGCTTAGATGGCCGCCGTGGTCTCTGCGAAGTAGTTCTTCTTGTTTAGGTATTCCTGCTGATTTTGCAGGAACCAGTCCCAAGTCAGCTTGAGCCCGGCGTGGAGGGTGGTGGACGGCGTGTAGCCGATCCATTCCCGGGCCCGGGAGAGATCCATGATCCGCCGCGGAAATCCGGAGGGTTTGGTCGCATCGAAGGTATAGTTAAAGGGGACCACTTGGGCCAGCGTCTCGACCAACTCACGAATGGTGACCCCGACCCCGCTGCCCAAATTGACATAATGCCCGCGGGTGCCATGGTGCAGGGCGAGCACGACCCCTTCGGCGACATCGTGGCTGAACGCGAAATCGCGAATCGCCCGGCCGTCGCCCCAGACGACCACCGGATTCTCCTGATTGAGCACCCGCCACATCAGGGTGGGGATGACCATCGCGTTCTTCGGGTCAAAGTTGTCTCCCGGGCCATAGACGTTGCAGGGTCGAACGACGGCGAAGTTTTCGTTGCCGTACTGCTGCCGGTAGGCCTGGACTTGCATCTCGGCCATCCGCTTGGCCCAGCCCGGAAACATATCCATCGGGGCGCCGGCTTCGTTTTCCCCTTCCTTGAACACCTCGGCACTGGAATAGGCGCCGATCGAGCTGGTGTAGACAACCTTCCGGACTTTGTTGAGCCGGCAAGCCTCCAGCAGATTGGTGTTCATCATGAGGAGCGGCACGAAGAAACTAGCCGGTTTGGCTTTGGTGACTTCGACGGACCCCTTGATGCCAGCCAGGTGAAAGACGAAGTCGATGTCCTTGGTCAGCTGCCGGCACGTGTCGAAGTTACAAAGGTCCCCCTGGATGTGGGACGCCCGCGAACTAACGGTGATGCGGTCGAGCGAGACGATGCGCACGGCCGCGCCGGCGTCTTCCAGGAGCTGCACGACCTGCCGGCCGATTAGGCCGGTGCCGCCGGTGACGAGGGCCGTCTTGCCCGTGAACGAATGGAGAATCTCAGCTTTAATCATGGAGAGGAAGGGACAATCAGAATGAGCGAGTCTGGCCGCCGTCGGCGACGATGCAGGCGCCATTGATCAACGAGGCGCGGGGCGAACACAAAAATGCGACCAGGCTTGAGACTTCTTCGGGGCGGCCCATCCGACCGAGCGGAAATTCAGCTGCCAGTCGGCGTTTGAACTCCTCGGGCTGCTCGGCTTGCGCCTGCGCCGCGCCGGTATCCGCGATCATAATTTCGCCCGGCGCAACGGTATTGAACGTGATGCCATCGCGAACGAGATCGGCCCGCAGGGCCAGCGATTTCATGAGGCTGATCTCCGCGGCTTTCGCCATATTGAACCAGGGTCGGCCGCCGCCTTCTTTGCCGTAAATCGAGGAGATCGTGATGACGCGCCCCCAACCCGCCGCGCGCATGCCGGGTAGCGCCAGACGGGTAAAGCGAATTGCCGCCAGAGCGTTCTTGGCATAAACCTCGGTCCAGACGGTTTCCGCGGTGTCCTCGATGCTGTCCAATCCCCAGCGGCCGCCGCCGCCGACATTGTTGATGAGGATTTGCACGGCTCCGAAATGGGCGCTCGCCCTCCGGAACGCCGCCTGCACGGCGGCCGGATCCATCGCGTCGCAGGGCAATCCCAGCGCAGTGGCGCCGGCGCTGCGCAACTCCGCCAGGGTTGCGTCGATGCGCGGTTGCGAGCGGGAACAGACGCACACCCGGCAGCCCTCGGCCGCCAGGTCCAAGGCAATCGCGCGCCCAATTCCATGGGTGCCCCCGGTGATCAGGGCGACTTTATGCTTAAGTCCTAGATCCACTTTGCCTCCGACCAATGCGGGTCCATTAGAATGGCCCCTTGAATTTTCGCTCGTGGCTGTAGGAAAATTCGTCCCGCAGATCCGTGGGCTCGAGCGAAAGCATGCTTTCGACTTTGCGCACGATGCGGCCGAAATTGGGATAGAACTCATCTTCCAGGCAGCGAACCGTCGGGCAGGGCGTAAAGGCGAATCCGATTCTGGCCACGGGCGCTTTCAATTGGCCGAAACACTGCTCCGAAACGACGGCCGAGATCTCCGAAGCCAGCCCATAGGGCACCCAATCGCCGTCGGCGGCGAGACAGTAGCCGGTCTTGGCCACGGAAGCGGCGATCGTCGCTTCATCCAACGGGCTGATCGTGCGTAGGTCGACGACTTCGATGGAAATCCCGCGGCGGCTCAGGACTTCCGCGGCGCGCAGGGACTCGACCGCCATCCAGGAAGCAGTGACAATAGTTAAATCGGTGCCCTCGCGCAAAATACGCGCCTTGCCGATCGGAACGGTATAGGAGGACTCCGGCACCTCTTCCTCGGCCCAATGCAGCCAGCGATGCTCGATGAAAACCGTGGGACTGTTCTCCTGCAGCGCCGCCGTCATCAGGCCTTTCGCATCATAGGGCGTGGTCGGCAGCACGACCTTCAGCCCCGGGACATGCGCGAAGAACGAATGCAGGCTCTTGCTATGTTGATAACCCTGGCCCCACCCGCGGCCCACAATCGCCCGGATTACCATCGGCACCTGCAGCTTTCCGCCGGAGCCATAAGCCATCGTGGAGGCCATGTTGACCAGTTGGTTCATCGCCAGCAGCAGAAAATCCACCCGGATATGGACGTGCACCGGGCGCATGCCGGAAACGGCCGCACCGACGCCGAATCCGGTCATGGTGTCTTCACAAAGTGGCGTATCGAAGCACCGCTCGGTTCCGAATTCCTCCAGGAGTCCATTCAAGGTGCCAAAGATTCGCTTATGGTCCGGCACCCCGATGCCATAGACAAAAATACTCGGATCGAGGCGCATCTGCTGCGCCAGCGCTTCGTTGACGGCCCCCGCATAGCTGATTTTTCTCATGGCAGCACCCCCGTCCACAGTTCGGCCGGCGACGGCGGCGCCGCGTTTTTCGCCGCGGTGACAGCGGCCTCGATCGTCTGCAGCACTTCGGCCTCGAGATTCAGCAGGACGGCCTCCGGTAATCCGCGCTGCCGCAGCCGCTGCCGCTGGGAGTCGATCGGATCGCGGGCGCGCCAGCTGTCCACCTCGGCGGCGGAGCGGTAGCCGGCCGCGAGGTCGGAATTGATACCGACGTGCTCAAGGTAGCGGCAGCATTTCAGCCGGAGAAAAGCCGGGGTCTGCTTTTGCTGCGCTTGGTCGATCAAATTGGAGGTGAACGCGGCAATTTTCTCGACGTCGGTCGTATCCATCGACTCGGCGAGGCAGCGGGTCTTGCGCATCACCTGGACAATGGAATCATAGCCCGCCCGGGCTTCTCGCCCGGTGTGCACGGCCCAATCATTGTCTTCGCACACAAAGATGACGGGGAGTTTCATCACGCACGCGGTGTTGATGCTCTCCCAAAAGGCGCCCTCGTCCAAAGCGCCGTCGCCGAAGAATACGCAGCTGATCTTGTCTTCGCGCCGGCTGCGGTAGGCGAAGGCGGCGCCCACCGCCAGGGGTAGGCAACTGCCGACAATCGCCGAGGAGCAAACATGCCCCTCGGCAGGCAGGGAGAGATGCATCGATCCGCCTTTGCCCTGGGCCGGGCCCGTCGTCCGGCCATAGAGTTCGGCGAAAAATGCGTGGACGTTCTCCGTGCGGGCGAGAAACGCGGCATGGCTGCGATAGGTGGCGAAGATCTGCCCGCGCTCCCGCAAGGCCAGGCAGACCCCCACGGCACCGGCCTCTTGGCCCATCGACATGTGCATGGGCGACTTCATCTCGTCTTCGGGGTAATAGCGCAGAATGGCATTCTCCGCCTCGCGAATGAGGAAGAGCTTGCGATAGGCCGAGAGGCCGAGCTCCCACCCGCGGTCTTCGGTGTCCGCGACGGTCGCGTTGAGGTCAACTTTGATCATAGTGGATAATCGTGCTGCCTTCTCGCTCAAAGCGAAAGGGGACGTGGAGATAGTGTTTCATGGCCCGGCGCACGGCTTCCTGTTTTTCCGTCGGCACGTAAAAATACATGAAGCCGGTGCCGCCGGCGCCCATCAGCTTCCCGCCGATCGCGCCGTGCTCCCGGGCCGTATCATAGGCCGCTTGCACCTCGGGGTTGCTGATTCCCGCGGCGAGCGATTGTTTGAGCAGCCACGCCTCGTGCAGCAGTTCGCCGAAGCAATCCAGGCTCTTGCCATTCTGCAGGATGTGATTGGCTTCGTCCACCATTTCCTGCATGCGATGCAGGGCGGTCGTTTTGGCCGGCATGTTGGCCACCAGCTTGGCCGCGAGCTCCGAGCCCAGCCGGTTGGTCCCCAGATAGAACATCAGGAGGCGATCCTCGAGATCGCTCCGTTTTTGGGCCTCCATCAGAACCGGATGCCGCTGGATGTCGCCGTTCTGAAAAAAATTGAACCGGTTGATCCCGCCATAGGAAACCGCGAGTTGATCTTGGCAGCCGACCGTCTCTTTGAGCACATTCTGCTCGAAGTCGATCGCCTTCAGCGCCAGCTCTTTTTTGCTGATCATCTTGCCCTTGAAGCCGAGCAAGGCGTGGAAGAGCCCGACGGAAAAAGATGAGCTCGACCCGATGCCGCTGCGCGCGGGCAAGTCTCCTTGGTGATGGATTTCCAGGCCCTCGCTGGGATCGAAGTTCATGCTGCGGAGACCCTCCCGGATGGCCGGATGCAGGATCTCCGTATGGCTGTTCGCGCATTCGATGTGCGACCAGACGATGCGATGCTTCATGCCGAAAAACGGCGGCAGATTGCGGCAGGTGATGTAGCAGTACTTGTTGATGGTCGCCGAAAGCACGCTGCCGCCTTCTTTTAAGTACCAGGCCGGATAATCGGTGCCCCCACCGAAGAAGGACATCCGAAAGGGAGTGCGGGAGATAACCATAGGTTTCCTCTAGGCCGCGGCCGCTTCCGTGATCCGGCCGCGGACTTGGTCCCGTTGGTATTGCAAGAGGTCGGCCAAGGTCTGGTCGGCGCTGATCTGTTGCTTCCAGCCGGTCGCGGCGCGGAATTTCTTGGTATTCGGGATTTGCAGGGTGACGTCCGAAGGGCGGATCAAGGCCGGGTCGACCACATGCTGAATCGGGCAGCGCGCCATCCGTTTGTATTTTTCGAGGATATCGCCGACCGTCATGGCCTCTTCGCCGCCGATATTGTACACTTCGCCGGGGATGCATTTTTCGAGCAACAGCCAGTAGGCGCGCACGGCATCGCGGACGTCGGCCAGGGTGCGGACGCTGTTCAGATTGCCGACGCGGACGGGATTGGGCTTCAGCCCGGCTTCGATCTCGGCGACTTGCTTGGCGAACACGCTTTCGGCAAACACATCCCCCCGGCGGGGACCCGTATGGGTGAACATGCGGGTGCGGATCGTCTTCAGCCCGTAGGAGAGGAAATACTGCAGGGAAATCATGTCCTCGCCGACTTTGGAGACCGCGTAGGGACTCGCCGGCCGGAAAGCGTTGTTTTCGCTGATCGGCACTTCGTTTTCGAGCACTTGCCCGTAAACCTCCGATGAGCTGCAAATGTGAATCCGTGGATCGATCCCCACCATCCGGACCGCATCCAGCAGATTGGTCGTGCCGATGACGTTCGTATGCAGGGTTTCCGCCGGCATATCGAAACTCGTGGTCACATACGATTGCGCGGCGAGATGAAAGATCCAATCGGGTCGCACCTTGCGCATCACTCCCATCATGGAATTGAGATCCCGTAATTCGCCGAGGTGCAGTTGGACCTGGTCGCGAACGGCATGCAAATTGGTGAGCGGGCTCCGCCAACGGACCATGCCATGCACCTCGACGTCGGGATGGTTTTTCCGCGCATATTCCGCTAAGTGACTGCCGACCATTCCGGTAATGCCGGTGATCAAGATTTTCATGGTATCGAGGGAGAAATGATCCGGTCGCTGACGGAGAGTTATACGGCCTGATCCAACACGGTTAACACGCTGCCGAAGCGCTTTCGCTGGGCGGCTTGGTTGAGAGCGACGAAGCAAGCCAGCTCCTCGCGTTTGATCTCGAGCAAACGGGCCAGTTCTTGGGCGACGGGCAGGGGCAGCAATCCGCGCTGGGCGCAGATCTCGAGAAGTTCGAATGCGCAATCGTGAAGATAGTGCATCTCATAGAGCGCGACCATTTTGTAAATCCGGTGGGGCGTCCACCATCCCGGACGGCTGCCGCTGGTGATCTCTTCGACGGCGTCCCGCAGGTAAAGGGCCTCGCCCCAAATCATTTGTCCCAGCGGCGAGAACCCGCTCGAATAATTTTGGTAGGTCTTGAGGTTATAGTTCTTCCGCACGTGGCGATACGAGGCCAAGTCGTAGAGGCGGAACCCACGGGACGTGCAGAACGCATGCACTTGATCGAAGGTCGGGGCTCCTTGCCGCCAGGACTGGAACATCACCTCCAAGCAAAGGCCGAGCGCGGACCCCTGGAGGGTTCCTTCGGCGCCTTTGAGGATCTCCAACTCCGCGCCTTCCGCATCCATCTTGAAAAAATCCACCGGCAACGTCAGCCCGTCGACCGTGGTAGTCTTGAGGGTCGTGGTCCGCACCGTGCGCACATTCTCCAAATCGAGAAACCGGCCGAGCAGCGGCTCGTTGGCGGGGTACATGCTGCACGACGGGGCGGTGGCCGCGATATAGAAGGGCACTTCGGTGTCGGAGCTCCAGAGGGCAACCGGCAGAAATTTTTCATTGGGCGCGTTGCGCGCGTTCAGCCGTTGGCATTCGACGGCGTCAGGCTCGACTCCCACCTTAAAGATTTGGTTGCCAAACGCTTGCCATTGGCGCTCACAGCCCTCCCGCGCGCCGATGTCCAGCAGGACGAACGGCTGGTCGCCGAGCGTGTTGTGGTCCGCCAGATATTTGGCGACCTTCGGGGCGTGATTGATTTGTTCGAGCGACATGGGGATGCAGGGACGGGGAGGGGAACCCGAGGATTAAAACGGACCTTTGAATTTCTTATAGACGTCGGCCATCGAGGTCTCGCTGGGGAGCGGCACGCCGTGGTTCTTGCGGCCCGTCGCCAGCGTGGCGACGGCATCGACGAGCGTGCCAAGGTTGGGGTAAAAGCGGTCTTCGAGTGACTTGGCCGTGGGGCAGGAGGCGGCCGCCATGCCGAGCGTCACGGCCGGAGCGCGGAGCAGATTGGGCGCGCTCTCGCACACCCAGCGGCAGACTTCGGCCGAGACGCCAAAGGCCTTCCAACTGGTGTCGGCGACCACGAGAAGGCCGGTCTTGGCCAAACTGGAGAGCACCATCTGGCGGTCGGGATGGGAGATGCAATGCAGGTCGATCACCTCGCAATCGATTTGGGCGTGGGCCTTCAGATGCTCGGCGGCCCGCATCGCCTCGAGGACCATGATCGAGGTCGCGACGATGGTCACCGTGTCGCCCTGACGGGCAAGGCGGGAACCGAAGGGCGCGGCCGGTTTGGCCGGGTAGGCCTCGCAGTCGAACTGAAGATCATACATCAGCCGATGTTCGATGCTGATGACCGGATTGGGGTAGGCCGCAATCGCGTGACGGTAGGATTCGAGAATGCTGTTGGGGTGGGACGGCATGATCACCGTGAGCCCGGGAATATGGGCAAAGAGCGATTGCAGGCTCTGGGAATGCTGGGCGCCTTGGCCCCAGCTGCGCCCAACCACCATGCGGATGAGCATCGGTACCGAGAAGCGGCCGCCGAACATGTAGCGGTACTTCGCGGCCAGATTGACGATCTGGTTCATCGCCAGCAGGGCGAAGTCGGCGCGAATGTGGGTTTGGATCGGGTAAAGGCCGTTCAATGCCGCCCCGATCCCGATGCCGGTCGTGGATTCCTCCGCGAGCGGCAGGTCGAACGAGCGCTGGGCGCCGAATTTGCGATGGAGATCGAGCGTCGTGCCGAAGATGCCCTTGTGGTCATCCACGCCCTGGCCCATGATGATGACATGGGGATGGGTCTCCATCGCCTCCTGCATAGCGTCCGCGAGGGCCTGACGATAAGTCATCAGGCGGCGTTGCGTGGCTTTGGGCGAAGTGACGATTGCGGCGGTGGTAGCCATATGCGTGAGCGCTAAATTACGTGGGTGAGGAGTTCGGATTCGTCCGGCCAAGGCGCGGCCTCCGCGAAGGCCACGGCCTCGTCGATTTCATCTGAGATTCGGTCCTGAAAGCGGGCGACCCAATCGGCGCGCTGGATCAGGGGGTCCAGCTGTTGCCACCGGGCCATCTCTTCCCGTTGCCGGTAACCCGCGTTCCAGTCTTCCCCGGGGCCGACATGTTCGCGGTAACGGAAAGTCGTGATCTCGACAAACTGCGGCTGGGCCGATTCGCGGACCTGGCGAACAATCGGCTGCATCCGCTGATAGACGGCCAGGTCATCGTAACCTTCGGCGATCGCGGTGACGGGCAGGCCATAGACCGCCGCGAGTTTGCGGACATCATAGGCTTGGCGGGCGCTCTGATGCGAATGCACGGCCAAACCGTTGTTCTCGCAGATGAACAACACCGGCACTTGATGCTTGGCCGCAAAATTCAGCGATTCATGAAAGACGCCTTCTTCGGTGGCGCCGTCGCCGAACACGGTGACCACCACCTGATCCCGCCGCAGTTGCTTGGCCGCCAGCGCGGCGCCGACGGCATGGGGAATGGCGCTGGCGACGACCGCCGAGGACCCCATGAACCCGACTTCGGGAGCCGCGAGATGCATCGATCCCGCCTTGCCGCCGCAACCGCCGGCCTGCTTGCCGTAGAGCTCAGCGAACATCTGCTTTAGATCGCCGCCTTTCGCGAGATAGAAGGCGTGGCTGCGATAGGTGGCGAATAAAGGATCGGTCGCCCGCAGGGTGGCGCAGATCCCGGTGGCCACGGCTTCCTGGCCGATGGACAAATGCACCGGGCTCTGAATCTTGTCGGCGGGATAGAGGTCGATCAGCCGTTCCTCGACCAAGCGGATGCGCAGCGATTGGTAGAACAGTCGTTCGGCGGCGGTGAGATTTTTCGTGGCCATGGGTGGTATTAGATAGTTCCGGCGAGTTCGGGCAGCGCTGCGCCAATTTCGGTGAGGAATCGCTCCGCCCGGGTGAAGTCTTCCGGGATTCCGATATCGAGGAAGCGGCCGGATTGCCGGTAGCCGTACAGTCCGGCGCCGCGCCACGATCCGAGCACGTCGCGCTCCAGCGAAAGAACCTGATCGGGCCGCAAAGCGGCCAAGAGCGAGCGTTCGAGCCAGTAGACGCCGCTGTTGATCCAACTCGGATTCTGGGCGCCGGTTTTCTCGCGGAAAGCTTCGATGCGGCCATCCGCCGCGGCCGAGACCGCGCCGAAGCGGGAGCCGTCGTCGACGTGGGCGAGGATCAGAGTGGCCAACGCGCGTTTATAGCGGTGCCAATGGAGCGCGGCGCTGAAATCGGTATCGCAATAGGAGTCACCATTGAGCACCAAGACCGTCTCGGAGGTGAGCAGCGGGAGCGCGTGGCGAATCGCGCCGGCGGTGCCCAACGCTCGCTCCTCGCGCGAATAGGATAACGCGATGCCGCGGTAATTATCGCCGAAAGAGCTTTGGATCTGGTCGCCCAGATAGCCGGTACAAAGGACCACTTGGCGAAACCCCTGCGATCCCAGTTGATCCAGCAAATAAGCGAGGAACGGTTTGCCACCGATCGCGGCCAACGACTTCGGCCGATCCGCGACTAAGGAGCGCAGGCGGATGCCGGCGCCCCCAGCAAGCACGGCGGCAGCGATTTGCGAAACACGCGGGTCAGGTGGCATGTGAAGACAGTTTTAGCAACTTCCAGGCCCAGGCCATGAGTCGATTCGTAACATATTAATCCGTAGCATCTTAAATATTATTATCTAATCCAATGCCACACTGCCCGGCACAAATCTGCCGGGCGTGTCGGCACGCGGCAGAAATTGCCAATCGGCCCGAGGAGCTACGCGACGAGCGCGGTTGGCTGACTGGCGGGTGGCGAGCGCAGCGCCTTTAAATGCGTTGGCGCGGTCTTGCCGCGGACCAATTGCTCGAGGAGCTCGCCGAGCTGCCTCCCATAGGCGGCCGGGTCGACGAAAGTGGGCTTGCGCGCCATGCCGTCGGCGACTCGCTGCCGGATCTGTCGGCGGAATGCAGCGTCGGTGGCGAGTCGAACGGAAACCGCGATGTAACCCGCCTCGTCCGCCGCGATTAGTTCGGGAATCTCTAGTTCGCGCAGCAGTGCGGCCGCCATCCGGGAGCGCTGCGTCTTGCCCTCCCAAACGACCAGCGGAATCCCCAATTCGAGCGGATCGATGACCGAAATGCTGCCGGAGAAGGGGAACGTATCCAAGTAGATGTCGGCCACCTTTTCCAGTTCCTTGACGTCAGCGCGGGTGGGTTGCGACGGCAGCAGGGTGAATCGATCCGCTGACAGCCCATGCCGTTGGCAGGCCGCCCGCAGCGTACCGGCGAATTGTTTAACCGGGAAGTTATTCGACCAGTTGGGATTGAACGGCAACAAGAGGAGCCGGCTCTTCGGGACGGCTTTCAGGATCTTCGCCCAGGTTTCCTGGAGTTCGGGCAGGATCTTGAAACAGGCGGCAGCGTTGATGAACACGACCTCATCGTCGGCGATGCCCAGTTGGGCGCGGCTCACCGGGACGGTCGTGGCGGCCTGCTCGACCGTGTAATCCAAGCAACCGGGCGGTTGCCCGCAGCTCAGGAGCCGTTCCGAGAAGTGTTGGGCGGCCCCCGGGAAATTGACGCCGGTGCCGGTAAGGTAACCGTCGATATGGCGCATGCCGGTGCTGACGGGGCAGCAATAGGAAACCAGCTGCAGGGGCGCCAGCCGGTGCAGCGCAATGAGAGCGACTGAGTTGGTGACCGCCGTGAGATTGGTGCCGATGATGATCACGTCCAACTCGGCGCCGCGCAGCACCTGCACTTGAGCGGCCAGATCGGTCGGCAAAGGGTGAAATTGGTCGGCGAAGGATTTGCAATAGTCCTCGAGCGGACCGCCGGCGGTTAAGAGGGGAAACAGGCAGAGCTCAAACTTCGAGCGATCCAGATGGAGGCCGGGCAGGGCGACGTGCGTCTCCGTCTGGGTGCTGAAATGGGCATTGAGAAAGCCCACCTTGATCTTTTCGCGGCGCGGGCGCCGCTTGGGCAGTCCGCCGCTTAAATCGGCGCCATTTCGGAGCAAGACAAACTCCATGATCGCCGCCCGCAATTCCGAGAGCTCTCGCGTGTTCGCCTCAGTGAAGTAGAGCGGAATGAAATTCGCTTTGAGCGTAAAATACAGGGCCGCATTGACCGTCAGCGGATCGGCGGGGGCGCTGCGGGTTCGGTTTCGGATCGAGCGCACCCAGGCGAGCATGTGCAGCCGATAAGACTCGGCCTCGCCGGGGACCACGAACACTTGGGGGGCGCGCAAAACATAAGCCAGGTAGTCGTCGCGAAACCAGGCCGGGATCGCCTCCAGCGCCAAGGGGGTCGGCTGGCAATGCGCCGGTCGCAGCAGCATCTGGGCCAGCAGCTTCGTCCAGGAAAACTGGCCGGGATTGGTCGCCGCGGCGGAATTTGAATCGGACTCTTCCCGGTCATGGTCAATCGCGGGCAGTCCGGCTTGCAGAAGCATGCGATAGACCCGGCCGAAATCACCCTGAAAGAGCGTCTCGACCTGCACGGCCTCGCCTCGGCAGAGAAAAGCGGCGAGGGATCGGCGCAGCGCGTCGAGTTTCGCCGCCACTCCTGCGGTATCGGGGTCCGTGGTGAACGCTGCGACCAGCTGCTCAATATTTTTGATTTCGGCAGGTCCGAAGAAATCATTTGGCCCTGCCGCCGGCACCGTTGTTACCGGCGAATCTTTCGGCATGGCACCCCGAATCATCGCGAGAATTTCCGTGACGTGTTTGGCGCCGGCGGCGTCCGGCGCGAGCTTCAATGCCCGTTCGGCTTCGGCCATGGCCTCGGCAAAACGCGTTTCCCGGACCAATTGCTTCACTATTTGGACGGAACGCTTGAACGTTTCGCCTCGGGCCGCGTGCGCGACGTCGGTGGCGGCGGACGATTCCGGTTGAACCGCAGTCGTGCCGCCGAGCCGCGCCAGCATCTGGGCGGCGACGGCGCGATGATTCGCGGGCAGGGCGATGAAAGCGGCGTCCTCCGCCAGTTTGCGGAAGAACCGTTTCCAATCTTCGGCGATCACGCCGGCTTTCATATTGGCCTGCGTCGCCTGCTTGGCGTGGAGTCGGAAACAGGAGAGCGACCGGTCGACGAAACCCACCTTGTAAGTGGTCATGATCCGCAGCCACATCTCCACATCGACCAATTGCTTTAAGGATTCGTCGAATCCTCCCAGGCGATCGAGCGCCGCCTTCGCCAGCAGCACCGTCGTGGGTTCGCCGACCTTGTTGATGGGATCTTGGAAAAGCTTTGGATCGGCCAAGAGAGCAGTGCCGTTTTGCAGCGCGGCCAGGGCTGACCAACCCTTGTGCAGATCGGCTCCCTCCCGTTGGGCTCCAGCCAGGAAGTTGATTCCGGCAGTTGGTTCCCGCAGCTCGATCCGGCGAGGAGAAAACACCAGCCCAACTGCCGGGTCTTGCTCCGCCACGGCGGTCAATGCGGCCACGCACTCCGGCTCCAGCAGGTCATCCTGAAAGAGGAACTTGATGTATTTGCCGCGGGCACGGCTGACGCAGAAGTTCCAATTCCCCACCAGGCCCAGGCGCTCGTGGCGGAAGATGGCAACCGGGCAGCGGGCTTGTTTCAACGCCTCGGCCGCAATCGCGAAGGTCCGGTCGCTCGAGTTGTCGTCCGAGACGATGATTTCGATCGGCCCATGCGTCTGCGCGAGGGCGCAGGCGATCGTCTCGGCCAGAAACTCTTCCCCATTATAGGTCGGAATGCAGATGCTCACCAGTGGGGGGACCGAGCTGGCGGCCGGCGCCGGCTTCGGCGTGCCTGATGAGGGCGCGGTCCGGGCGATCAAGCCCTCGGCTTCGAGGAGTCCCCGAGCCTCCGCGACGATTTGCGGTGTGTAGAGATGAGGGTGATTGAGGACGATCCGGGAGAAAAGGGTCTGATGTTTCTTGTGCGCATTCGACACCATGCTGCTGGCTTTGGTGCGGTAGAAGAACAGCACCTCGGGAATGCGTTTGCCGACGAATCCGCGGTCGCCGCAGCCGATCCAAAAATCCCAATCCTCGTAGCCGTACACCATATTCGTGTTGTAGCCACCGACCGCATCCCACGCGGCGCGGCGGTAGAGGGCGCAGCACGTAAATTGATTGTAGGCATTGCAGAGGGTGTGGAAGTTGTACTCGGTGGTCCAGAGCCGCTGATTTTGATGCCCGAAGTAGACGTAGTCGGTATAGGCGATGCTGATTTCGGGTTGGCTTTTCAGGAGCTGAACGGTCTTGGCCAGCATCTCGGGATGAATTCTGTCATCCGCGTCAAGCGGGAGGATGAATTCGCCCTGCGACGCCCGAATGCCCGCATTGCGGGCGTCGGCGAGGCCGCCATTGGGCTTATCCACCAGTCGGATCCGGCGCTCGGGATGTTGCGCAATGATCTCCTGAGCGACCTGCCGGGTTTCATCGGGACTACCATCGTTAACAATGATGATCTCCCAATGCCGATAGGTCTGGGCGAGCACGCTTTCGACCGCCTCGGGCAGATACTCCGCTTGCTTGTAGCAGGGCACGATGATCGAGACCAACGGCTCGGGCGGAGCGGGCGTGAGGATTTGGGCGCGCAGGCGCTTGGCCTGCTCGTCGGCCGGGTAGAGCGCGAGCAGTTCGTCCAGGGTGGCGACCGCGGCCGCGGTTGAATTCTGCCGAGACCGGGCCACGGCCAGGAAGAATAGGAGGTGGCGGTTCCCCGGGTTCTGGGCGAGCAACGCTTGGATATCGCCCAGGGCCCGGAGGGGAGGCCGCGCATGCCATCCCGGCGCCATTTCGGCGAGCAGCGCCCGCGCGGTCGTAATGGTCGCGGCCGGATACAGTTCGGGCCGCTGATTGGTCACGTAGGCATTGTAGATGGGATTGAGGCGCTGGGCATAGAAGCTGAGCGAGCTGCCAAAATGCTGGTGATAGTAGAACAGTGGCTCCGGCACGTGGCGGCCCGCCCATCCAGCGTGGCCCAGGCGGAGCCACAAATCCCAGTCTTCATAGTAGCCCCAGTTGGCCCGGTCATATCCATCAACGGCCTCGAATGCTGCCCGGCGGATCAGCGAGCAATAGCTGATAAAGTTTGCCGTGCAGAGGCGGGGGAAATCGTAATCCGGCTGGAAGCAGCGCTGGGCGGTATCGCCAAAATAAACGGTGTCGACGTAGGCAAACCCCAGCTTCGGATCGGCTTCGAGCAGCGGCACCGTTTGGGTCAAGAACTCCGGGGCGATCTTGTCGTCGGCGTCGAGGGGGAGGAAGTAACGCCCGCGGGCCTGAGCCGCGCCGAAGCGCCGGGCGGCCGAGGGGCCGACATCGTCCAAGTGAAACACGCGGATTTGGGCGGTCGCCTGGTGCTCCGCGGCGAGACGGTGGGCCAGTGCGAGCGAATCGTCAGTGCTGCCGTCGTCGAGAATGATCACTTCGTAGGCGGCGTAAGTTTGGGCGAGCACGCTGGCAACGGCCGTGCGCAAATGGGCCGCGTAGTTATGGCAGAGCACGATCACCGAGACCACGCACTCCCGGTTGAACGCCGCTTGGGCGGCGGGGCGAGCACCGGCGGCCGGCGCCGAAATCTGACGCGGAGCGGTTGGTTCCGCCGGGGCGGCGCTAGTGACTTGGCGGCGCAACTCGGCCAACTGCGGAATTTCCACGCCCAGTTTCACCAGCGGCTCGTAGCAAACGATGGCCTCGGCCGGCCGTTGCTGCGCTTCGAGCGCCAGGCCTTGATGGTAAAAGCCCAGCATCAGCCGCTTGAGCATTTCCACTGTCGGGCGGTAGGTTGCGCCCTTGAGCAACAATTCTGCGGCTGCGGGATAGGTGCCAGAGTCCCGCAGAACTTCCGCCACAAAAAGGTGCGCGCCCCCCACGATTTGATTGCGGATGTTGCCAAACCGGGCCTGATTGCTTTCCACGGCAAAGAAGCGCTGAAAATATTCCAGCCGCGAATCCAGCAGTTTGATTAAGACATCCTTTTTTGCGCTCAATTGCGCGGCATGGACCGCGTAGGTCGCGATTCGCCCGGGCACGTAGTAAACGGGATGATCAAGCGCGAGCCGGACCCAGAGTTCGAATTCACCCATGCGGAAGGCCCACGGATAGGTGCGAAAGTTGATGGCTTCGAGCGCGGCGCGTCGGAAGTAAGTGGCGGCGAATGGCGGATTTACTTCATGCAGCAAATACTTCTCGATCGAGAACGGATGCGGGGCCGTAAACTCACTGGTGATATTGCCGAGCGCGTCCGTGATATAGAGATCCCCGTAAACTGCGCCGGCGGCCGGAAAGCGGGTAAAGGCCGCCAACGCCCATTTCGCGGCGTGCGGCAGCAGGGCTTCATCCGCCAAGCAACTGCCGATGAATTCTCCCTGGCACCTTTGTAGGGCGCGAAAAAAGCCTTCTTCGCCGCAAGAATCCGGCGCGGATACCAGCTTGATTACATCCGGACGCTTTTGGGCGTATTCTTGGAGAATCTGGAGCGTGCCGTCAGTCGAGGCGCCATCTTGAATGACGAACTCGTAGTTCGGATAATCCAACGCCAACACGCTTTCGACGCAGCGGCGAATGGTCTTCGAGGCATTTTTGACGTGGCCGAAGATCGAAACGAGGGGTACGGGATCACTCATGGTGCGGGAAATGGCGGAGAGGGAGAATGCTGGAGTTGCATCGATGGCGTGGCGCAGGCGGGAGATAGGCTTGCGCCTGATTCGCAAGTTCCACGCCAAGCCGGGAAATGACATTCTAAGCTGTTACCTATAAACTCTTAGAGAGAGAAGTCGTCCCGGCTATCGGCCGAGCGCGCGTTGAGCCCAAGGGGCTTTGGCAGAATTTGCCCAGCTGGACGATTCTGCCGACATTTGCCCATGCCCTCCGATCGTTTCGCCGGATTCGGGCTCAAGCGACCCGGCTTTCGTGCCGTTACCGGCGGTGCACCGCGATGCGAACCACGCCGCTCGCCTGCGCCGAATCGAAATGGCCTCCCATCGTCCGCGTCCGGTCAGTCCGCGTCCGTCCCAGCGAACGGATATCGAGATCGCCATGGACTTTCACATTGGGCGCCAATTTGGCAAAGCCGAAGCGATCTACGAGCGATTGCTGCGATCGAACCCCTATGATTTTCGGCTCAATCATCTCTTGGGCGCCTTGCGTCAGGAGCAGGGGCGTCCGGCGGAAGCGTTGGTGTTTTTGGAGAAAGCCTGTCGCCTCCGCCCGCTGTCCGCCCCGACGTTCATGTGCCGGGGCCTGGCCCTCGATTCGCTGGGCCGCCATGTTGACGCGGAAAAGTCGTTGCTCACGGCGGTTGGCATGGACGGCCAAAATTTCGATTTATGGTCCAATTTGGGGGCGCACTATCTGATTGTCGGCCGCGTCCCGGAGGCGATCGATGGCTTTAAGCGCGCGATCGCGCTCAAGCCCGACTACGCCCACGCCTGGACGGGGCTTGGCTCGGCGCTGCATCTTTCGGGCCGGCCGCAGGAGGCGGTCGTTTGCCATAGCCGGGCCCTGGAACTGGATCCGGCGCAGTATCGAGCCCAATTTGCCCGGGCCCAGGCCCTGCAGGCCTGTCATTGCGTCGAGGAGGCGATCGCCGATTTTGACGCGCATTTGATTCAACGGCCGGACCATCATCAGGCCCGCAGTTTTCGGCTCTTTCTGCTCAATTATCGCGAAACCTATTCGCGGGAGGCGCTTGGCGCTGAACATCTTGCCTACGGCCGGGCGATCGAGGCGGATATTGATCGGCAGGGCGGCCCGCGCGATTTCTCCCGGCGCGAGCGTCGGCCAGGCAAGCTTAGGATTGCCTTTCTCTCGCCGGATTTTCGGACTCATTCGGTCGCTTTTTTCATCGAACCGATCTTGCGGCATCTCGATCGCACGCGTTTCGAGGTGATTCTCTATTACGATCACTTCATCAACGATGCGATGACTGCGCGCCTCCGTGCTTTGGCGGACACCTGGCGGGCATTCGCCGGCCAAGCGTTGGCGGTGGTGGCGGACACGGTGCGCGCCGACGATCCGGATATACTCGTGGACCTCGCCGGCCACACTGGTTTCAATCGGATGGATTTGGTGGCTGCCCGCGTGGCGCCAGTGCAGATTGCTTACCTCGGCTATCCCAATACCACGGGTTTGCGGGCGATGGACTATCGGTTCACCGACGCAATTGCGGATCCGATTGGCGTGACGGATCACCTGCACACCGAACAGTTGGTGCGTTTTGCACCGGCGGCGTGGGCGTACAGTCCGCCGGTCGATTCGCCGGCACCGGCTTCCAGTGGCCACGGCGCGACGATCCGGTTTGGCTCGTTCAACGCCCTTTCGAAGCTCAGTCCGGCGACGATTCGGGTCTGGCGCCAGTTGCTGGCGGCAGTTCCGGGGTCCAAACTGCTATTGAAGAGCATCGGCATCGTGCCCGAGCGTTGGAGCCGAATTCTATCCGAGGCGGGGATCGAGCCGCCGCGGGTGGAACTGTTGCCGGAATCCGCCTCGGTTGCGGAGCATTTGGCCCTTTATGGGCAAATGGATGTGGCGCTTGACCCCTTCCCGTACAACGGCACCACCACCAGCGCGGAGGCGCTGTGGATGGGTGTCCCTTTAGTCACGCTGGCCGGGGACCGCCACGCGAGCCGGGTCGGCGTTAGCCTTTTGACAGCCATTGGCCGCCCGGAGTGGATCGCGCATTCGACGGAGGAATACGTGCGACTGGCGGTAAATCTTGCGGCAGATGCGACCGGTCGCCAGCAGCTGCGTACCGCCCTGCGCGAAGAAATGCGCGCCTCGGTTTTGCTCGATCACGCGGGGCAAGCCGCTCGTTTTGGTGCCGCGGTGCTAGGCTGCTGGGAGGCGACGCAACGAACCCAAGGTGCGCCTGCGGCGGTTGCCAGCGCGGCGGCCTAAGCCGGATGGGCGCGGGCGCTCGGGCCCGGCGGCAGATTTTTCCGCGCCCGCCGGAGCGGATTATTTTCCTTAACATCTCGCGACAATCGGTTTTAAAATAAGACGTTAAGCGTTGTTAAAAAGTAAGAAGCAAATGTAACCGACGGTAGGGCGCGGGACCTGCTTTTAGGCACTCCGCCATGGGTGCCTCCGCATTGAACTTCAATTTGTCGGCCGAACCCGAAACCGGGTCCGATTACGAATCGTGCCCGGCCGCGATGGATCGTCGTTCCGGCCGACTGCCGCGCGCCGGGCGAAAAATCCTTTTGGTTACGAACCTGTTTCCGCCGCAAGAATTTGGCGGTTACGGCCGAATGATGTGGGAATTCGCTCGCGGGCTGATCGCGCGCGGGCACGACGTGAGGATCTTGACGGGCGATTTGGCCGGCGTCGCCAAAGCGCCGGCGGCCGAAGAACAGGCGATGGAAGAACGGGTCTCACGGACCCTCGAACTCTTTGGTGGCTGGCGCCGTGGTCGCCCGGTGTTGGCGCCCCGCGGCGTGGCCGCCGTGCGGGTGCAACACAATCTCGGCTGCCTCCGGGTGGTTTTGCAGCGGTGGGCTCCGGACCTCGTCCTCGCCGGCAATCTCGATTTTCTGGGCCAGAGCGTGATCCAAACGGCGCTCGACGCGGCGATCCCTGTCCTGCATGCGGTGGCGAACGCGGGTACTGGCTATGGTCCGGCGGTCCAACCCTGCTCTCCCGGCTATTGGGTGGCGCCGTGCAGCGATTGGAATGGGTCGGTCCTGCGCCAAGCAGGCTATTTGCCCGCCCGGATGGAAACCCTCTATCCCGGCGCCCGACTTGACCGGTTTTATCGCATTGGCCTGCCGGCCAACGAGAGCCTCCGTCTCTGCTATGCCAGTCTCGTCATGCCGCACAAGGGAGCGCAGACTCTGGTCGAGGCGCTCGTCGAACTGCAGCGTCGGGGAATCGCCTTCAAGGCCGAAATCGCCGGCGATGCCCCCGACCCCGATTTTCTGGCGCATCTGCGGACGCTCGCGGCCGATGCGGGCCTCGAGCAGGCGATTCGTTTTAGCGGCTTTTTGGATCGGGCGCAAATCGCCGCCCTCTATGCGCGCAGCAACGTTTTGGTTTTTCCCAGCCAGTTTCCGGAGCCGTTCGGAATTGCCCAGGTCGAAGCGTTGGCCGCCGGCCTGGTCGTAGTGACCAGCGGCACGGGCGGCGCGAAAGAAGTGGTGCGCGCGGGCGTGGATGGTCTCCATTTTGAGCCGGCCAATGCGGTGGATCTGGCCGACAAACTTGCCTTGCTCAGCCGGGAGCCGGGCTTGATGGCGCAATTGCAGCAGGCCGGCCAGGAGCGCGCGGCGGAGTTCTCCGTCGACACCGCCTCGGCCCGGATTGAAGAGCGCATGGAGGCGTTGATCGCGATGCGTTCGGTCACTCCCACTTTGGCTTACGCCGATGCCAGCCACGGTTGAGTCACTAGACCTTCCGGCGCTGCTGCGCCGGGCGTCGGACCTACGGCGGCAAGGTCGCCCGGACGACGCCCGCGCCGAGCTCCAGCACGCCGTCGCCGCCGATCCGGATTGCGCGGAGGCCCATCATCAGTTGGGCAACCTGCACAAGAGCGAGGGGCGTTTTCTCGCGGCGATCGCGAGCCTGCAATCGGCGGCGCGCCTCGCCCCGCAGAATGCGACCATCGCGCTGAACCTGGGCGTCGCCTGCTTGAAATTGGAAGCGACCGCGGAGGCGATCGCCTGCTTCGAGCGCGCGCTCAAATTGGAGCCGCAACGCCCCGAGGCGCACAATATTCTTGGGCACGCATTGCTGGCCGCGGGCCGGTGCTCCGAGGCGATTGCGCAGTTGGAACTGGCCCTGAAATTGCGGCCGGGTTACGGGGCGGCTCACGATAATCTCGGGCGAGCGCTAAAGGCCCAGGGGCGGGCGGCCGAAGGGGTCGGCCAACACCGCCAGGCGTTGGCGCAGACGCCCGACCCAAAGGTCCACAGCAATTTGCTTTATTCCCTCAATCTGTTGTCCGGGATAGCGCCGGTGGAGGTTTTTGCGGAACACCGGCGCTGGGCCGCGTCTTATGCAGATGGACTGGCGACTCCGCTGCGGCGGGATCGCGACTTGGGCCGCCGGCTGCGCGTGGGCTTCGTTTCTCCGGATTTCGTCAATCACGCGGTCGCCCATTTCTTTGCTCCCGTTCTGGCCCACCAAGATCGGGACCGATTTGAGACCTACTGTTACTCGGATGCGGCGGTGCCCGATGAGACCACGGAGCAATTCCGGCGCCAAACGACCCATTGGCGGGATATCGCTCGACTGAGCGATTTGGCGGCCTGGGACCTAATCCGCCGCGATGAGATCGATATTCTGGTCGATTTGGCCGGGCACACGGCGAACAATCGCCTGCTCGTTTTCGCGCGCCGCGCGGCCCCGGTGCAAGTGACCTGGCTCGGCTACCCCGCGACCACCGGCCTGGCCACGATGGACTATCGGTTGACCGACGCGATCAGCGATCCGGCCGGCCGGACGGAGGCATGGCACAGCGAAGTACTGGAACGGCTGCCGGAGGGATTCTCCTGTTATCATCCGGCCGCCGACGCTCCGGTGGTCGGCCCCCTGCCGGCCCTGGAGGCGGGGCATCTGACATTCGGCTGCTGCAATAATTTCGCAAAAGTGACCCCCGAGATGATCGCGCTTTGGGCATCGATTCTCGGCGATCACCCGCAATCCCGTTTGCTGCTCAAGTCCCGTGGCCTAGCCGATCCGGCCACCGCCCGCCGAATTCACGAGGCCTTTGGACGGGCCGGCATCACGGCCGACCGGCTTTGCCTGGACGGCCAGGATCGATCCCGCCGGGACCATCTGCGGCTTTATCAGCGTGTCGACGTTGCACTCGACACCTCGCCTTACAACGGTGCGACCACGACCTGCGAGGCGCTCTGGATGGGCGTGCCGGTGGTCACCTTGGCCGGCGACTGTCATGCGGCCCGGGTGGGCGCGAGTTTTTTGAGCCAGATAGGCCGCCCGGAGTGGGTGGCCGCATCGGCCTCTGACTACCGGGCGATTTGCGGGCGCCTTGGCGCCGATCTGCCGGCGTTGGCGGCGGAGCGGACCGGGCTGCGGGAGCGCATGCGCCGTAGTTCACTCTGCGATGGCCCGGGATTTGTCCGCCGCTTGGAGGCCGCGTTTGAGGCCATGTGGGCGCGCCGCGGCGCGGAACCCGCCAAAGCGAAGGCCCCGGACTCGCCGGGGCCTTGCTGAACCTTTGACTTGTCTTGTCCTGCTGCCTGACCGGTTGAACCGGTCCGGGACCTCCGCTGCGGCTGCAGTTTCTTCTTCGCTGACCCCGGCCGCTGGTGGGCGGCCGGGGTTGGGCGAATTAGAACAACCGCAGGACCAGTTAGCCGGTGATGAGTTTCAGGGCTACCTGTGAGCTTTGGTTGGCCTGGGTCAACATGGAGGTGCCCGCTTGGACGAGCACATTCCATTTTGCCAGGTTCGTGGTTTCTTGAGCGACGTCGACGTCCGAGATCGCGCTATTGGCCGCTTGCAGGTTCGTCTGATTGGTCGTCAGCAGGGTGCTGGCGAAGTTCAGACGGCTCTGTTCGGCGCCGTTGACAGCGCGCATCGTCGCGACGTTCTGGATCGCGGTGGTGATCGTGGACAACCCACCGAGGGTCGAACTGCCGAGGCTGGTGACGCCGGTCGCGGTGATCGCGCCGATGCCGGTGCCGGTGCTCACGAGCGCCTGCTGGCTGACGGCGACCGCGTTCGAGGTCGACAGGTCGTTGGTCGTGTAGACGTTGAGCGTGCTACCACCGGTGCTGAAGAGCGACACGCCGTTGAACGATTGCGTCGTCAACGTGGTGAGTTCGCTTTGCAGCTGGTTGAACTCGCTGTCATAGTTCGCCAGGTCGGAGCTGTTCTTGGTCGGGTCCTGGTACAACGTCTCAAGCTGAGACATGCGATCCAGGATGGAACCGGCCACTTGCAGCGCTCCGTCCTGCGTCTGCAGCAACGAATTTACGTCGGCGACGTTGTTCAAGAGATCCCCGTCGCGGTTCGCCGTGGCCGTCAGTTTCATAGAAACTGCGAGACCGCCAGCGTCGTCGGAGGGATTCACGATTTTAGAACCGCTGGACAGCTTGTTCAAGCTATCCTGCAGCATTGATGTCGAGTAAGCGAGGTTGTTTGCGGCAACGCTCGCTGAGGTATTAGTGCCAATCACGACTGACATGGTATCGATCCTTGATAAGTGCGACGATCCGTCGTCGCCACGGGTCCGGGGGGTTGGCGCCGGACCGCGCCGATTGAGGGACTGACCTCAAAGTGAAGACGCCAAGGGCGCGTCGTGGAAAGTTTGGCCCCGACCCCAGCCTGATGACCGCGTAGACAACCGCGTAATTTCGCGCGAACCGGCAATCACTCCGCCCCGCGCGGGGCCATCAGGCTTGGGAAGGTTAGCCGGTGATAAGTTTCAGGGCGACTTGGGCGCTTTGGTTGGCCTGCGTCAGCATGGAGGTGCCCGCTTGGACGAGCACATTCCATTTGGCCAGGTTGGTGGTTTCCTGCGCCACATCGACGTCGGAGATCCGACTGATCGCGCTTTGCAGGTTGGTGGTGTTGGTCGTGAGCAGGGTGCTCGCGAACCCGAGGCGGCTCTGTTCCGCCCCGTTGTCGGCGCGCATTGTCGCGACGTTCTGAATGGCGGACGTGATCGTCGTCAGGCCGCCGAGCGCGGAACTGCCGAGGCTGGTGACACCCGACGCGGTGACCGCACCGATGCCGGAGGCCGTGCTGGCCAGGTTCTGGGCCGTGACCGTAACCCCGGAGGTCGAGGACAGATCGTCGGTCACCGCGACCGTGAAGCCGGTGCTGCCGAAGATGCTGACGCCGTTGAAGGTCTGGGTCGTCAGGGTGCTGAGTTCCGACTGGAGCTGGTTGAACTCGTCGTCGTAGTTGGCCAAGTCCGACGTATTCTTGGTCGGATCCTGGTACAACGCGTCCAATTGGCTGATTCGGTCGAGAATCGAGCCGGCGACTTGCAGCGCGCCGTCCTGCGTTTGCAGGTAGGACGTGGCATCGCCGATGTTATTCTGGAGGGCGCTCTCCCGGTCGACTGTGGCGGTGAGCTTCATGGAAACGGCGAGCCCACCCGCATCGTCAGAGGGATTGACGATTTTGGAGCCGCTGGAGAGTTTGTTCATACTCTCCTGCAGCATGTTGTTCGAGTTCGCTAGGTTGTTCGCAGCGATTTCCGCCGCGGTATTGGTATTGATGACTACAGACATGTTATCTTCCTTGATATAAGCGCGACGTCCGTGTCGCATTCGGATCCGAGGGAGGCGGCTTCGGATCGTGCCGGCCACAGGTACAACCCGCAGCGAAAGGGGTATCGTCGCGACCGGAGAAAAACTTTACGCGGTTCCCGAAACTAAATTTTTTCCGACTTGACGGATTTTGCTAAAGTGCGACTTCGTCCGCGGCTTCGCGGCGCGCCGCCGCTCGGAAATCGGGCGCTGCGCGCGGCGAGGGCGGCTCCCGACAATCCGCGTGATGATCGACCGCAGGCCGGCAAAATCTTTTCGGGCGCCTCGGCAAAATCGGCGATTTTTGCCTCGGAACGTTCCTGCGGGCGCGCGGGCAAGGAGTTCGGTGCCGGGAGCTGACTCCTCGGCGGACGGGATGCCTCTCCGGGCGCCTTTCATCCGAGCATACGGTCGCCCTCCGAAGCATCCCCTCCGCCGAGGAGTCAGCTCCCGGCACCGAATCGGGCGCTTGGGCAACCGCCGGCCTCCTTGGATGGGGGCGTTTTTCCCCAATTTTGCCGTAATTTAGGCTAAACTCCCTAGGTCCCGTGACGATAAAGCTAACGTTATTCTTTAATTATCCTGTAAATCTATGGCTGGTGTACAAATCGCGGGGCTCGCCTCCGGCTTCAATTGGCAGACGATCATCAACGAGCTGATTACGGCCGATAGTGCGGGTGAAAATCAGGTTAAGGCCCAGCAGACGACCGTGAACAGCCAGATGTCCGCGGTCGGCGCCATCAGCACGGATCTGACCAATCTGAGCAACTCGGTCTTTTCGCTCGAAGATCCTTCGCTTTACTCCGCGGTGACGGTCAGCTCCAACCAAGCGACCTCGACCTGGGCGGCCAACGCCCAATCGGGCACGACGCCCGGCGACTACGCGATTGCCGTTTCTCGCCTGGCGACCGCCTCCGAACTGACGGGAGCAACCAGCATCAGCCAGGGCCTCAATTCGAGCGACAACGTTTCCGGTTTGACGGTGGCCAATCTGAGCACGGCGCAGGCGGTCACGGCCGGGACTTTTACGGTTAATGGCGCGCAGATCAACGTGACGACCGCCGAATCATTGCAGGATGTGTTCACCGCGATTTCCACGGCGACCGGAGGCACCGTGACCGCCGGTTACGACTCCGGCGGCGACGCCGTTACCCTGACGAGCACGGCGGGGCCGGTGGTCCTGGGGGCCGACAACGACAGCAGTAATTTCTTGCAGGAGATGAAGTTGACCAACAACGGTACGGACCAGGTTTCCAGCTCCGCCCGCGTCGGCTCCCTCAACGTCAACAATTCCCTCGCCACCGCGGGGATTTTGGCTCCGCTGACTGGTCTGGACTCGTCCGGCAATGGCACATTTACGATTAACGGGGTGGCCATCAACTACAACGCCAACACGGACACGCTCGGGACCTTGCTGAGCCGCATCACCAACTCGGATGCGGGCGTGACGGCGACTTACGATGCGACGGACAACCGGGTCCTCATGGTGAATTCCTCCACGGGAAACTTGGGCATGGGGGTGAGCGATACTTCGGGCAATCTCATGGCGGCGTTGGGCCTCACCAGCGGCAGCGGCGCCTCGCTCGCGACCGGCGTCAACGCGCAGTTCACTGTCAATGGCGGCCCGCCGCAAACGAGCACCAGCAACACCCTTTCGGCCGCCGCCCTCGGCGTGCCGGGCTTGAGTGTCACGGTCGATACGCCGACCACCCAGACCATCGAAGTGGTCACGGACACTGCCGGGATCCAAACGGCGATTCAATCATTCATCACGAATTTCAACCAACTGCAGACCGATATCACCAACGATACGCAGGTGACCACCAGTTCCTCGGGCACGATCACGACGTCGATCCTGTCCGGCGACAATGAGGTCGGGGATTGGGGCTCTTCGCTGCAGATGGACGCCTTTTCCGCCGGCAATGCGCTCACCGGGTCCATCAACGGTCTCGACGCTTTGGGCATCGACTTCAACGGCACCACCGGTCAGCTGGAGATTTCCGACCAAGGCAAGCTGCTGAGCGCGCTTTCGACCAACCCAACCGGGGTGGCGGCGTTTTTCCAGACGGCGAAGACCGGGTTCGGCTCGATCATGAATGCCGCCATCAATGAGACCATGGGTGAAGCCTCGAGTGAGGAGAGCAACTTGAGCACGGAGTCTCTTTCGTTGGGCGACCAGATCACCACCATGCAGAACCAACTGACGTCCGAGCAGGCGCAGTTGGAGGCGGAGTTCACGGCGATGGAATCGGCGGAGTCGCAATACCAAAGCGAAGAAGCCGCCCTGAGCGGGATCTCGGGTTCGTCCTCCACGCCCTCCACGGCGAGTACGATCAATTCCTCCAATATTTCCATCAACGGGCAAAGCATCGACCCGTCGTCCAGCACTTCGAGCACCTCCAGCACCACGAGCTCCAGCGGCACGGGGAGCACGGGCTGATGAAGCGGCTAATTGGGAGATTAACCCTGCTGGCCGCCCTCCTGACTTTGGCGGGCTGCGCCTCGCATCCGGCCGCCACCGATTCGGCCCGCACCGGACCCTTCTTTACGCCGCGCAATTTCCGCGCCGACGTTCGGCTCGCTCCTGGACTCATGCGCGTCGTCCTGCTGCCGGTGCATGGGGGCCTGGTGGCCTCCGCCCAGACGGTCGAGGGCATGGACGCGCTGTTTGTCGAGGCGCTCGAGCATCAGTCGCGCTTTGAAGTGGTCACCCTTTCCCGCGAAGAGTGCGCCAAGACCTTCGGTGTCCCGGACGTGGGATCCACGGATGAATTGCCCCATGATTTTCTGAAGATCCTCGCCGATAAGTTCGACGCCCAGGGGGTCCTCTTTGTCGACCTGACCGCTTATGCCGCCTACCGCCCGTTGACCCTCGGCTTGCGGGCGAAACTCGCCACCGTCGGGGACCGGCGGATGGCCTGGAGCTTCGATGAGGTGTTTTCCACATCCAACCCGAACATAGTCAACAGTGTGCGTCATTTCTATCTGCACAACGAACTCGGATCGGTGCCGGTCGACCTCACCACGGATGCGCTGCAGAGCCCCAACAGCTTTGCCGCCTACGCGGCCGACGCGATGTTCCGGACGTTGCCGGCGCGCTAGCGCCGGTGCCGGCGAACATGAATATTCGGCCTAAAGTACCGACCCGGAGCGACGATGTATTGCCCATTCAACCAACGGCGTTCCCTGTAAGGAAATCAGAGGCTGACCGTTCCCGAACCAAAGCCCATGATCGACTCCACGTCCTCTTCTGACCGGGCGGCCCGAACCACCGCTCTGTCTTCCGAGTTGCTGCAAGCCCGCACCCCGCGGGTCGGAAGCACTCCCGATCGGCTGTCCACCGACAAGGCCGAACAATTGCAGACCGCGCTGGCGTCCCAACCGGAAATCCGGCCGGAGATGCTCGCCCGCGGTCTCGCCCTGGCCGCCGATCCCAGCTATCCGCCGCCGGAGGTCATCGATAACGTGGCCGCCCAGATCGTGAACTCGCCGGATCTGTCGGAAGATCAGTCCTGACGCGCTCATCGGCAATGGTCGCCCAAGACTACGCGCGCGTCTACCGCGCCAATTCAGTGCTTACGGCCAGTCCGGGCCAGTTGGTCGTCCTGCTCTTCGACGGCGCCCTCCAGGCCATGGCCACCGCCCGCGAGGCGATGGGCCGGCCGCCGCGGGATCTCAAGCGGTTTGAGGTGGTCCAGCGCCAGATTACCAAGGCGCAACGGATCATTGCCGAACTGCGGGGTTCCCTCAATTTTCAGCACGGTGGGGACTTTGCCCCGCTGATGGAACAGCTTTACGAATACTATAACCGGCGCCTGATCGAGGCCAACTTGAAGAAAGACCCGGCGCCGATCGTCGAGGTGGAGAAACTGCTCGGCGAACTGCGCGACGCCTGGGCCGAGATGCTCCGCAAGCTGGGCGGCGATATGCCCACCGACTCGACTATCGGGCGTTCCTAATGAATTCCAACGAGACTGTCGCCGCGCGCCTGCTGGCCTCGATCGAGGAGTTCGTCGGCCAGGAGATTCTCGCGCTGCGTGCCGGAGATTATCCGGGGGCCATGAGAATCCAGGAACGGGCCGCTCCGGTGATCAGCCGGCTCTGCCATTTGGGCGCCGGCCGGCCGGCGTGGTGGACCGCCGCTCTGGGACGGCGGCTGGACGCGGTCCTCGCGCGGCGGCGCCAAAGCCGGGCGCTGGTCGCCGCGCACCGGAAAGACTTGAGCGCGGAGCGCGATCGGCTGGCCGAAGCCCGGCGGCGTTTGTGGACCGTGGCGCCGGCCTACGCTGGCTGCAGGGCGGCAAGCCGCCAATCCTCCCGCCTGAATGCGGCGGTGTGAGACCGGGGTTTCCGGTCCGCCAGGAACCTAAATTAGCTCGCGACTGCGAGCGAAGTCGGACGGGTGACCGGTGCGGTCTGCGTGCGGGCCTGGGCATTGAGCCATCCGGCCGCTACCCGCCGAGCCTCGCTGGCCCAATTCAGCGTGGGCTTGGAGTAAATCGCATGAATGGCCTCGCTCTGGCTGCCGGCCCACGAAAGGTAAGCCTTCAGGCAACTGGTGCCATCGGCCAGTTCGAACGCTTGGAGGGTCACCGCCCCGAGCGGCTGCACGGCGCCGGAGCCAGTGCGGGCGCCGAGCGTGAGGCGGGCCGCGCTCTGGTGGTAATTGATCGTCCGGGTATTTTCCCAGGCGCCGCCCTGAGGGGAGGGTTCGTCGGCATTGAGCGCGTGTTCAATGTCGTTGAGGAAGGACAGCAAGCGCATGAGTCAAGCCTTCGACCCAAGCCGGCCCGACTTTAGCTAAAAATGGCATTCAACCTTGGGTTAGGGTCCAATCTGCCGAGGGGGTGCATCTCCGGGCGCCGTTTGTCCGCGCACCGGTTCGCCCTCCGGCGCATCCCCTCGGCAGATTGGCCCCAAACACTAGACCTGCAATTTGGTTGAAGGAATGGTTTGGGCGGTTCACCCTAAGGCAAGCACCCTGCAATCCACCCATCGGACGGCCGGCGGTGCTCCCTTCCCCCTCTTTTTCATACCCGACCATCGCCATGTCATTTGAAAAGGTCCTCGTCATCGAAGACGAGGCTGTCGTTCGAAACCTGCTCAATGAGACGTTCTTGCGGCGGAAATGCGCCGTGGTCACGGCCGAGACGCTGGCCGAGGCGGAGGCCGCCCTGGCCCGCGAGTCGTTCGACCTGGTGCTCCTCGATATCCGGCTGCCGGACGGCGATGGGCAGAAGTTTCTCGAACACCTGGCGGTGCTCCCGGAGCGGCCGCTGGTGGTGGTGATCACCGGTTACGGCTCCATCGAATCGGCGGTGGCGTGCATGCGCGCCGGTGCCTTCGACTACGTGATGAAGCCATTCTCGCCGAGCCAGATCGACGTCATTCTCAAGAAGGCGCAGTCGTTTCACCAACTGCTGCAGGTCAACCGCCTGCTGAGCGACCCGGGGGACGACGGGGATGGCGGGCTCGTGGGCAAGAGCCCGGTCATGACCCGCTTGCGGCAGTTGGTGGAACGGGTCGCGCCGACCGACGCCACGGTGTTCGTCAGCGGCGAGAGTGGCACGGGCAAGGAGATGATCGCCCGCGAAATCTACCGGCGCAGCCCCCGCCGCCAGCAACCCTTCATCAAGGTGAACTGCGCGGCCATTTCGGAGACCCTGATCGAAAGCGAGTTTTTCGGCCACGAGCGCGGCGCGTTTACCGGGGCGACGGAGCGTCGGGAAGGCCGCTTCGAGTTGGCCAACAACGGCACGCTGCTGCTGGACGAAGTGAGCGAAATCTCCGCCGGCCTGCAGGCGAAGCTGCTGCGGGTGCTCCAGGAGCGGGAGTTCGAGCGGGTGGGGGGCAATCGCACGATCAAGGTGAACGTGCGCATCATCGCGACCTCGAACCGGGATCTCCTGCGCAACGTGGAAAACGGGCAATTCCGCTCCGATCTGTATTACCGCCTGAATGTCTTTCCGGTGATCGTGCCCCCGCTGCGGGATCGCGCCGAGGACATCTTGGTCTTGGCCGATCATTTTCTGAGCCGGTTTGCCCGCAAGCATGGCGTGAAGGTAAACGGTTTCGCCGAATCCGCCCGCCAGGCGATGATGCATTACCGCTGGCTCGGGAATGTGCGCGAGCTCCAGAATGTGGTGGAGCGGGCCGTGATCCTCTCGGAGCACGGCCGGCCGATCACCGCCGTCGCCCTCGGATTGCCCGACGTGGGGGGCGCCGCCGGCCGCGGCTATAGTTCGGACCCGGCCTTCGACTTCAGTTTGAATCCCGACGGGAGGGCCCCCGAGGCGGCCGCCGGCGGCGAATCCGCCGCGGCGCCGTCCGTTTCGGTGACTGCGCCCGACGGCAATGTGCTTTCGATCGCCGTCCTGGAAAAACACGCCATCCGCGCGGCGCTGCGGCAGACCGCCGGCAACCGCACCCAGGCGGCGACGCTGCTGGGCATCAGCATCCGGACGTTGCGCAACAAGCTCCAAGAGTACCGGGAAGCCGGCGATCCGGTGGCCGAGTCGGCGGACGAGTAACGGCCGCCGTGGCCGCGCTGGGGGAAACCCCCTAGGCGCCCCGCTGGGGGGGCGCCCCGGCAATAATCGGCCTAAACTCCTTCCGCCGCGGGCCGATAGGACCCTCGAGCGCCGTGCGTCTGCGCCGGCCGACTCGCCCAATGCCCGCCACCCAGCAAGTTTCCGAACGTCTGATCCGCGAAAACATCAACCGTGCCGTCGGCGATGTTTTCAAGACCATGCTCAGTCGGCCGATTGAGTTGCGCGCGACGGAGGGGCGCGATTGGCAGGAGTCGTGGCCGCCGCTCCCGCCGCCGCCGCAGGACACGGTGCCGCACATCGTTGGGACCGTCGGATTTTTGGGCGACATCAATGGCCTGATCTATCTCTACCTTGACGTCGCCTTCGCCAATCTCTGCACCAGCCTGCTCCTGGGCACCGACGGCCGCCCCGGCGGCACCTCGGATGATTCGGTCAACGATGCGATCGGGGAACTGACGAACATGATCGTCGGCGTGTTCAAGAACGGCCTCTGCGACGCCGGCTACTCCTGCAAGCTCACCATCCCGTCGATCCTGCGCGGGCGGAATTTCTTTATCGAGCCGATCAGCTCGGCCCAACGTTATGTCTATTGCTTCGAATCCCAGGGTCATCGCGTGGTCGCCGATATCCTAATGAAAGGCGACGAGTAACCTTCGCCGGACCCTCCCATGCGCATAAAAATTCTCACCGTCGACGATTCCAAAACCGTCCGCATCATCGTGCGGAAAGCGTTCAAGGCCTATGATTGCGAAATCTCCGAAGCCGCCAACGGCGTCGAGGGGCTGGCGATCGCCGCCAAGGACACGCCCCACTTGATCCTGCTCGACGTGACGATGCCGGTCATGGACGGGGTCGAGATGCTGACGAAGCTGAAGGCCGATCCGGTGCTGAAGAGCATTCCGGTGATGATGCTGACGGCCGAGGGCGGCCGCGAGCACGTGTTGAAGATCGCCAAGATCGGGGTCCGCGACTACATCGTCAAACCCTTCAAGGAAGACGTGCTGGTCGACAAGGCCGGGCGGATTATCGAGCTCATGCCGCTGGTGGACGGACCGGGGAAGGTCCGTTCGGTCCTCGATCCCATGGATGTCCTGGTCGTGGAAGACAAAGGCGCGATCATCCGGCAGATCCAAGAGGGGATGAAGCATACCCCCTGGAACATCCAAGGCGTCACCACCCAAGGCGAAGCCCTCGATCAGTGCAACCGGCGCTCACCCGACTTGATCCTGGTCAGCCTCTCGCTCCCGGACGACACGGCCTTCAGCCTCTTCCGCACCCTGCGCACCAATTTGAAGACCAAGCACACGCCCGTGTTCGCCTTGGTCGTGAAGACCGAACTGGCCATGCAAAGCCAGGCGCAGCAGTTGGGCTTCACCTCGATCATCACCAAGCCGATCGACTTGGTCGATCTGGAGTCCAAGGCGGCGAAGGCGATGAACCTCGACACCTCGACGCGGTATTTCAAGGTCGATGGGGATTGCCTGGTGCTGACGCTACCCGAGAACTGCTCCGCCGGCATCCTGGCGGAGGCCGCCCAGCACCTCAACGGCCAATTGACCGAAGCGGTCGACGCCGGCCACAGCAAGATGATCGTCGATATCCGCAACCTGCGCGCCCTGCACATGGGCATCATCAAGCTGCTGGTGCAGGCGATGGAGACCTGCCGAGACCTCACGATGCAGTATTCCCTGGTCGGCAACACCCAGATTATTGCCGAATGCAAGGGCTTCGAGGACACGCGGGCCTGGACCTTCCACGAGACGATCGAAGGGGCGAAGGACAGCCTCGGCAAGGGTGGCGCCTCCGCGTCCAGCCCGCAGTTGGTCAACGCGGCGGAGACGTCGTAGGCGCGGGCGGAGCGCACCATCCCCGGTTCCGGCCGATTGCCGGTTAAAGACTTCGGCGTTTGCGCCGATGTTGCCCCCGGGGTGCGGCTTGCCCCCCACGCCATGCCCATTTCCGCGGATTTGTTGGAGAAAATCGAAGAACTCGTCAATCGCTTGGCGAGTGAGTCCCTGCTCGCTGCGCCCGGGCGCGATGACGGGATGATCCCATCCTACAGCATGCTGGGCGAACTCGCCGAGCACTGTGCCGGGTTCCCGGAGCTGCAATCGGCCGTGGCCGGCGTGCGGGCCTTGGTCGACCGCCGGCTCGAGGCGGCGCAGCCTTTCGACGCCGAAACTCTGGCGCACCTGCTGGCGCTGGTGGAGTGGCTGCCGGCCGCGCTGGATTGCCTGCGGGCCGGCGCGCCCCTGCCCGCGCGCGTGGCCGCAGCGCCCAACCCGGTGGCTCCACCGGCGGCGCTCGCTCCGGTCGCCGCGCCGGCGGCCAGCGACGTTTTGCTGGTCCTGGATTTGGCCGAGAACCGGGAACTCCTGGCCGAATTCTACGGCGAGGCGATCGAACACCTGCAACAGATCGAGGCGGCCCTGCTGGCGCTGGAACAGACCCCGGACGAGCCCGAGGCGCTGAGCGCCATTTTCCGCTCCTTTCACACCATCAAGGGCAACGCCGGCTTTCTGGGCCTGGCGCCGATGCATGCGCTCGCCCACGAGGTGGAGACCCTGCTGGATTTGGCGCGCAACCACCGGATCCGGATCGACTCGGCGGTGATCACGGAGATTCTGCGCAGTCGCGACGCGGTGCAGGCGCTCAATCAGCAAGTCGCGGTGGCGCTGGAGCACGGGCGGCTGCCCGAGCGGATCGTGCCCGTGAGCCATTTGATCGGCGCGGTGCGCCGACTGGTGCACGCCGGGACGGCGACGGAGGGCGTCGCGCTCGCCGTTGCTCCCGCGACCGACGTGGAGTTGCCGGCTGCGGGCGAAGCCGCTCCGGCCCCATCCGATGCTGCGCCGGCGGCCGCCGAGGGCGCCGAGCCGAAGGCCGTCACCAGCCAGACGGTGCGCGTCAGCACGGAGAAATTGGACGTCCTCATGGATGTCGTGGGCGAATTGGTCATCGTGCAGAGCCAGCTCACCGAGACGGCGCGCCGATTCGGAGTCCAGGTGCCCCCGCTCGCCGCCAACGTCGGCCAGCTGAGCCGGATCACCAAGGAGCTGCAGCACACGGCCATGTCCCTGCGCATGATTCCGATCCGGCCTTCCTTCCAGAAGATGGAGCGGCTGGCCCGGGACTTGGCGCAGGAGTGCGGCAAGAAGGCGGTGTTTACGACCCAGGGGGGCGATACCGAACTCGACCGCACCATGGTGGAGGAGATCGCGGACCCCCTGGTGCACATGGTGCGCAATGCGCTCGACCACGGCTTGGAGCGCCCGGCCGACCGGCTGGCCGCCGGCAAGCCCGAGATGGGCACGGTCACGCTGCGGGCCTACCATCAGGGCAGCCAGATCGTGATCGAGCTGCAGGACGACGGCCGCGGGCTCGATCCGGACAAGATTCTCGCCAAGGCGCGCCGGCAGGGGCTCGTGCCGCCGGACGGCCGGCCGGACCGGGAGGAAATCTACAGCTACATCTTCCTGCCGGGATTCTCCACCGCTGAGAAGATCACCGCCGTTTCCGGCCGCGGCGTCGGCATGGACGTGGTGAAACGCAACGTCGAGCGCCTCCGGGGCCGGATCGAAACCATCTCCGAATTGGGCCGGGGCACCACCTTCACGATCAAGCTGCCCCTCACCATGGCCATCATCGACGGGCTCATTGTGCGGGTGGGGGAGGATCGCTTCATCCTGCCCAGCGCTTCCGTCCAGCGCGCCCTGCGCCCCACCCGGGAAAACATTGTGACCGTCAAGGGCTGCGGGGAGGTCCTGGATTTGCGGGGCCGCATGATCCCGTTGCACCGGCTGCACCGGCGCTTTGGGATTCCCGCGCGCGCGCTGGAGCCGTGGGAGGGGATCGTGGTCATCGTTGAGGTCGCGGGCAAAGTCTGCGCGCTTCTGGTCGACGAGATGGTCAGCAAGCAGGAGGTCGTGATCAAGAATCTCGGCGCCTTCATGCAGGGCCTTTCCAACACTTCCGGCATCTCCGGCGGGGCGATCCTGGGCGATGGCAGCATCGCCTTGATTCTCGATCCCGCCGCGCTGCTCCTGGCGGCCTGACCGATCCCGTGCCTGCCCCGCGGCCCCCGTCCCTCGATGAGGTTTGTGCGCTGGCGCTGAAGCTGCCGTGCTCGCCCGCGCTGCTGCCGCGGCTGATCGCCGCGTTGGCCTCGGACCATGGCACCGCCGACGAGATTGAAGGGATCATCCGCGTCGACAGCGCGCTGGCGGCGGCGACCCTGCGCCTGGCCAATTCCGTCTCCTTTGGCGCGCGCCAGCAGATCGCGACCCTCGAGCAGGCGGTCGTCATGCTGGGCCACGCCGAAATCTACCGGCTCGCCGCGCAGACCCTGATCTGCCGCTGGGAGGGCCTGCATCATGCCGCGCTGCCCTGGGAGCCCGGCGACTACGCCCGGCACTCGCTGTGCACCGCGCTGGCGGCCGAGGTGATCGCCGAGGCCAGCGAGACCACCGATCCGCAGGTAGCCTACACCGCCGGCCTGATCTGCGATTTGGGCAAGCTCGTCCTCGCTTTCGCTGGCGCGGAGTTTTACCCCGAAGTCTCCGCCCACGCGGCGGTCCAGATGGGCACCTGGGAAGAGGCCGAGCGCGCGGTCTTCGGCTTTGACCAAGCCCAGATCGGCGCGCGCCTCTTGCGCGCCTGGAACTTTCCGGAGATCTACGTCCAAGCCACCGAATGCCAGTTCCGGCCGCGGGGGGCACCCGCCGCCGCGGCGCCGCTGCTGGCGCAGCTCCACGCCGCCAAATACTTGGCCGTGTCGCTGGGGGCGGGCGTGACCGAAGGCGGGTTTCTCTTCGCCCTCCAGGGCAATTTTCTCACCGAGTGGGGTTTCACCACCGAGTTCCTGGAGGAGGCGCTCCTCGAGGTCCGCGAACGGGCCTTTCGCCGCCTGGGCGACCGCCTCTCCGTGGGCCTGTTCAGCGCCTAGAGCAACTTCGACATTGCTCAAATCCGCTTTTGCCGAGGGGATGCCTCGGAGGGCGACCGTATGCTCGGATGAAGGCGCCCGGAGAGGCATCCCCTCGGCAAAAGCGGATGGCCGGTGCCCGGCCCGTCCACCGTGCGGACACGGCGGCTAGACCACCTTGGCGATTGCCGCCACCGTGTCGGCGGCCACCACCCGGTCGATGTCGAGCAAGGTTTTCACCTGGCCCTTCACCTTGGCCATGCCGAGCAGGTAATCGGTGTTCATCTTCGAGCCGAAATCCGGCGTGGGTTCGATTTCCGCGGCGGACAGGGTGACCACCTCCTCGACCCGGTCGACAATCAGGCCCATCATCACGGCATGGTCGCCGGTGATCCGCACCTGTACCACGACAATGCAGGTCCGCTCCTCGAATTCCGCGCGGAAGCCAAACTTGACGCGCAGGTCGATGACCGGAATCACGCGGCCGCGCAGATTGATGACGCCCTTAACGGCGTCGGGCATTTGCGGCACGGGGGTGATCTTTTGGAGGCGGATGATTTCGCGTACGCGCAGGACGCCGATGCCGTAGGACTCGGTGTCGAGGCCGACGGTCAGGTATTTGCCGGCTTGCGCGGTGCGGGGAGTGGGAGGGGCGGGTGTCGCGGTCATAGGATTAGTTTTCTTCGAAGTTGAAATCGGGGTGGCGCTGGCGGTCGGGCGCGGCCGTCGCGGCGGCGCGGACGGGAGCCGCGGCGGCCCGCGGCCGGGAGCGGCCCCGGTCGGCGGGAGCGGGGAGGGCGAGGCCGCCGATCAGGCGCGTCAAATCCACGACATTGCCCTGCATCGCGCCGGCCTGGAGGCGCATTTCCTCGGCCGCCGATGCCGTTTGGTCGGCGTTGGCCGCATTGGATTGGGTGATCTGGTCCATCTGGGCGAGGGTCGTGTTCACTTGGTCGACGCCGCGGGTCTGCTCGCTGGAGGCGCTGGCGATTTCGGCCACGAGCTCGTCCACCGTGCGCGCTTTGGTGGCGATGCCCTGCAGCGTGGCGGCTACCCGGCCGCTGATTTCCGCCCCGCGGCCGCTTTTTTGAATGGAGTCGGCGATCCGCTCGGCCGTTTCCCGGGCCGCCTGGGCGGCCCGTTGGGCCAGATTGCGGACTTCGTCGGCCACGACGGCAAAGCCCATGCCGGCTTCGCCGGCGCGCGCCGCTTCCACCGCGGCATTGAGGGCGAGAATGTTGGTTTGGAAGGCGATCTCATCGATGGTCTTGATGATTTTCGCGATGTTGTCGGAGGAGGTCTTGATGGCGCCCATGGCGTCCACCATGTCGTCCATTTCCCGGGTGGCCTGGTCGGCCGCCGCCCGGGTTTCCCGGGCGATCGTCTTAGCGTTGGCGGCATTGTCCGCGTTGCGCTTGGTCATCCCGCCGATCTCCTCCATGGCGGCGCTGGTTTCTTCCAGCGAGGCCGCCTGCGAACTCGCGCCCTTGGCCAGGGATTGGCTGGCGCCGGCAACCTGGCTGGAGGCCGAACCGATGCGCGTGGAAGCAGTGCTCAGCCCGTCGGCCGCCGCCCGGATCTGCCGGTTGACGCTGCGGGTGATGAAGATGGCCGTCCCGGCCGCAAAGAGGATCGCCAGGCCGGTGGCCAGCCCGATGAAGACGCGATTGGAGGCGAGGGTGCGGGTGATATCGCCGATGGCGTCGTCGGCGCCGTTTTCTTCATTGGCGACGACGGCGCGGACCGCCTTCTCAAAGTCGTCATAGGCCGGGGTCCCGGCCTGGCGCAGCAGGGCGATGGACGCCTCCTTGCGATGGTCGCGGCTCAGTCCGCGCATCTGCCGGTTGAGCTCCTGGTAGTGGCGGAGCGCCGGCTCGACTTGGGCGAACAGCTGGGCGTCAGTGCCGGCCAGGGTCGTGGCCAGCGAACTCTGGAGCGTGCGGAAGATGTCTGCGAACACCGCGGCGCTCGCCCGATCCAGGTCGGCCATCTCGGCGTCGTCCGCGCTCAGCTGATGGCGCAGATTCAACACCCGCAGGGTCAGCACCTGTTCCTCGAGATGATGGCTGAGGGTGATGCCGGGCAGGCTGCGAATCACGATGTGCGTCGCGTTCGCCTTGATCCGATGAAACCCGAGCACGGTGGAACCGGCCAATAATGCCACGAGCAAAATCAGCACGGAGAAACCCCCGGTTAGGCGCTGGGCGATGGTCCAATTCTTCATGGCGGAAAGGCGAAAATGAGCGACAGGCGGAGTCGGACGCCGAACGACGGTCGGTGCCACGATTCCCATCGTCCCAATTGGCCCCGGCTTAAGCGTCAGACGAGGGGGATTTGGCTTTCGGAGCGGGGGGTTTTTAGGGTCAAAACCCCACGCGCCAGGTCCAGGTGAAGGGTGCGATTGATCGTGCCCCCCAGTTCCAGCCCGGCCAGCCGATACTTGGCCCCGGCGAGGAAGCCCAGGATCGCCTCCCGATTGCGTTCGCCGATCCGAAACGGATCCTCCCCGCCGATGATGCTGGCTCCCCCGGCCACGAAGAGCCGGAGGCTGGCCGGTGCACAGCCGAGGTCGGCCAGTTGACGGAAAAAGAGGGGCAAGCCGCTATTGGCGAACATCGCCGGCTGCGCCGCTGCCTTCGCGGGGGCGATCGCCGAGTCCGGCAGCATGAAATGCAAGATGCCGCCGACCCGCCGGGAAGAGTCATAAGCGGCGACGCCCACGCAGGACCCCAGGGCGTAAGTGCTCAGCACGACCTGCGGGCTATTCGAGACCGCGAGGTCGCCGACGCCCACAATGACGCGTTGGGCGCAGAGGGAGCCGGGGGAAGGGGATCCCATGAAGCAAGGAGCGACCGGTCCCGATCAGGTGTAGACGAGGAGTCGTTGGCTGATCGGAGTGGCGTCGTTGTGGCTGCGAATCTTGGCGATGATGCCCAGGCCCAGGGTCTGCCCCTCGCCGACCAGCAGCAGGCCGTGGGGACTGTAGATCCCGGTGGCCAGCATCATGCCCGGTTGCAATTCGTCCAGGAGCACCTCGCTCACCTGCCGCGGCAGATTGACCAGGTGGCTCACTTTGAGAAACAACCGGACGGCCTCGGGATCGTAAGTCGTTCCCGCTCGGGCAAGAATGGCCTCGGTCGCCTGGGCCCGGGGCAGGCCGGATTCCACAAAGCCGGCCGCCACCGCGAGGCAACGCGCCGGCCAGGGAATCGCCGTACTGGCCAGGCCGTCGGGATAGCCGCTGCCGTCAAACGCCTCGTGGTGCGCCCGGATCGTCTCGCCAACGTCCGCGCGGGAGTCGACCAGGGCTGCCAGGGTCTGACCATAGATCGGGTGATGCCGCAGCATGGCCCGCTCCCGATCCGTCAGGTCCTCCGTCTTTTGGGTCCGGAAGGAGCGCAGGAGTTCGCGGGGAATGCCGATCAGGCCGAGATCGCAGAGCCACGCGGCGGAGCGCAGGACATGGCGCTCGTCCGGCGTAAAGTGTTCGGTCTCCGCCATCTTGATGGCGAACTCCACCAAGGCTTTGGCCTGGCTGCCGAGGATCGGGTCATAGGCGGTGAGAATTCGGCGGCAGAGTTCGAGTGAATGCTCGTAACGGGACGTCAGCTCGTGGTTGGCGGCGTCGAGCTGCTGGCGCTGCCGTTCCAGATCGTGCACTTTGGCCTCCAGGGCCCCGTTGGCCCCGGTGAGTTCCGCATTGAGGCGCGCGGTTTCCGCGAGGAGCGCTTCATTGTGGGTCGTCAGGTGGTGGCGTTGGATCGCATTGCGGACCGTGGCGACCAGCTCCTCGCGCAGCCACGGCTTGGCCACGAACCGGTAGATTTCGCCGCGATTGATCGCGTCCACGACCGTGGGCAGGTTGAGCACGGCCGTCAGGAGGATGCGCGAGCTGTGCGGCCGCAGCCGGCGGCTTTCGACCAGGAAATCCAAACCGAGCATTTCGGGCATCCGCTGGTCGGAAATGATGACCGCGAAATCCCGATCGGACAGCAGCGTGAGCGCCTTCAGCGGGCTGGCGCAGGCGACGACGTGAAATTGCTCGCGCTCCAGCGTGCTCTTGAGCGTCGCCAGCACGACGGGCTCATCTTCGACGATCAGGATGGCCGGCGGTTCAGGGTTTGGGTTCATGAGGAGAAGGGGGCGGCGGCCGGACCGGCCAATGGGACCGCGGCGATCGGTTCGGCCAGGAAGGGGGCGACGCGTTCGATCGGCAGGACGTGCTGGGCGGCGCCGTTTTCCCACGCGGCCCGGGGCATGCCGTAGACGACGCTTGTCGCCTCGTCCTGCGCAAACGTGGTGGCGCCGTGCTCCCGCAGCCGCAGGAGGCCTTCGGCGCCATCCCGGCCCATGCCGGTGAGGATGCCCGCCACGCAGTGGGGGGCGCCGCCCGAATCGGCCACCGACTTGAAGAGCAGGTCGACCGCGGGGCGCTGGTGCCAGATCGCCGGGCCGTTCGTCACGCGCACCGAATAGTGGGCGCCCGTCCAGTGGAGAAAGAGGTGGAAGTTGCCGGGCGCGATCAGGGCGGTGCCCGGCTGCATGATGTCGCCGTCCACCGCTTCCCGCACGCGCACCGGGCCCAGCTTATTCAGCCGTTCGGCCAGATTGCGCGAGAAAATGGCCGGGATGTGCTGCACGATCGCAATACCGGGCAGGCCGCCGGGGAGACCGGCGATTACCTCATGCAGCGCCTCGACCCCGCCGGTCGAAGAGCCCAAAAGGATGAGGGCGCGCGGGTCCGCACGGCGCCCGCGCACGGCGGAATCGGCGAGGAGGCTCGGGGGCGCCGCGCGCAGCGGATCGGGGCTCCGCGCCGCCGCGGTGCTCGAGCGGGGCCGGGCGCGGGCCGCCGCCTTCACTTTGGCGACCAATTGGGGGCCGATGTCGCCGAACGAATAGGTGCCGCTCGGTTTTCCGAGCACCTCGACCGCGCCGAGGCGCAGCGCTTCCAGGGCGAATTCGGAGCCGCGGGCGGTCAGCGAGCTGAGCACGACGACCGGAATTGGCCGGCGGTCCATGAGCAGGCGCAGGAAGGTGAGCCCGTCCATGCGCGGCATCTCCAAATCGAGCGTGATGACGTCCGGAGCGAGCGCGACGATCTTGTCCCGGGCCTCATAGGGATCGACCGCGACCCCGGCGACCTCGATTTCCGGGTCGGCGCTCAGGGTCTCGCGCGCCATCCGGCGGACGAGGGCGGAATCGTCGACGATCAGGACGCGGATTTTGGGGCTCGAGTTCATGCGGCGGGAGCGCGGCGGTAGACGGAGGGCTGCACCAGCTGCAGCGCCTGCGTGAGACCATTGAGGGACTCGGCGTTGCCCACGATGAGATAGCCGCCGGGTACGAGTTGCGCGATCAGGTGATGCACGAGCTCCTGCTGCGTCGGCACGTCGAAATAGATCATCACATTGCGGCAGAAGATCAGGTGGAACGGCTGGACCGGGGGCCGCGGGTCCAGGAGGTTGAGCTGGCGGAATCTGACCCCATTGCGAATCGCCGGCTTGACCCGGTAGTTGCCGGCCTGCGGGCCGGTGCCCCGCAGAAAATAGCGCCGCGCCCAGGTCGGCGAGGAGGCGAGGACCGCCTTTTGCGGGTAAATGGCATCGATGGCCATTTCCAGCATGCGGTGGGAAATATCGGTTGCCTCGACCTGCCAGCCCCAGGGCGTGCCGGCCAGCCGCTCGGCCAGGGTCATGCCGAGAGAGTAGGGCTCCTCGCCGGACGAACAGGCGGCGCTCCAGGCGCGCAACACCGCGCCGGGGCGCGGGCGGGCGCGGGCGAGCAATTCGGGCACCAGGTGCTGGGCCACGAATTCAAAGTGGGCGCGCTCGCGAAAAAAGAAGGTATGATTGGTCGAGATATCGTCGATCAAGCGCGAGCGTTCGTCCTCTTGGTCCGGGGCCCGGAGCATCCGGCAATAGTCGGAGACCGAAATCAGCTGATTGGCGCGCAGGCGCCGGGCCACACGCGCGGCGACCAGCTCCCGCTTGTTGAGATCGAGGCTGATGCGGCTCCGCTCATAGATGAGCGAACGAATGAACTCAAACTCGCTATCCCTCATGCGGCCATATCTTTGGGGCTATCGGCACAATTCCCGGTGAGTGAAGGGGCCGGCGAGAGGTTTTTCCGCCCGCGCGCGCCGACCGCTCATGGCTCCTTTTGCCGGGCTAATGCCTCTCTGGGCGCCTTTCGTCCGAGCACACGGTCGCCCTCCGAGGCATCAGCCCGGCAAAAGGAGTCATGAGCGGCCGGCGCGGCAAAATTTGCCGAAAGTTCGACGCTTCGGGCTCGTCGGAAGCGAAGCGATCGGAATCGGCAGCTCTCGTCGTATTTATTACGATTTGGGTCAGGTACTTAGAAGAGTGGTTTTGGCTCTGGCATGCGCCTTGCCTATGGGTGCGTACATGATCGATCCGATCTTCCAGTCCGACAGTATGCAGCTTGCCCGGAAGTTCCTTGATGCGGCGGCCCTGCGCCAGGATGCGATTGCCTCGAATTTGGCGAATGCGGAAACCCCCGGCTACCACCGGGTGGACGTGGCGACGGACTTTGCGACGCAACTGAAGGCTTCGTGGGAGAGCGGGGACTTCTCGGATGCCGACTCGATTCAGCCGGCGCTCGCCGAGGATCCGTCCGCGCGGGCGACCCGGCCCGACGGCAACAACGTGGAAATCGAAAAGGAGTTGCTGGCGATGGATCACAACTCGGTGGACTACCAGTACCTTTCGGACGTGGTCACCTACAACATCAAGCAACTCAAGATGGCCATCACCGGCAACGGTTCCTGAGCCCGACCCTCGCGCTGATGAACTTAATCTCCGGCATCGACGTAACCGCGGACGCGCTCTCCGCGCAGAAGACCCGTCTCGACATTGTCGCCCAGAACATCGCGAACGCCGAGACCACCCGCACACCCGACGGCCACGCCTATCAGCGGCAGATCGTCTCATTCGAGACCGAGCTGATGAAGCGGTCCGGGGGAGTCAGCCTGCAGACCGTGAAGGTCGGCAGCATCACCGCGGATCCCACGCCCGGCCAGCAAGTGTACAATCCCCAGCATCCCGATGCGGGCCCGGACGGCATGGTCACGATGCCGAACGTGAACCTGGCCTACGAGATGGTGGACTTGATCACCGCCTCGCGGGCCTACGAGGCCAATCTTTCCTTCGTGAAGAACGCCCGGACCCTGGCGCAGAAAACCCTCGATATCGGCAAATAGCCCGACCCTTTTCCCGCCATGTCACCGATCGGATCCATCACCTCCGCCTTCAACTCCCTCCCGATTGCCCCCGCGAGCACGTCGGCCCCAAAACTCCCGTCGGGCCTGGACGGCGTCGCCGGCGCGCCGTCCTCCGCGGGCTTCAGCTCGATGCTCGATGGCTTGGTCTCATCGGTTTCGGGCAAAGACGCCCAGGCCCAGGCGATCACCAACAATGTGATCCTCGGCAATTCCGACAGCCTGCACTCGAGCGTGATCGCGATGCAGGAATCCTCAGTCGCTCTCTCCCTCATGGTTCAGGTCCGCAACAAACTCGTTGAATCCTACCAAGAGCTAATGCGCATGTCGGTCTAAGGCGCCCCGTTTCAATTTACTCATGAAGAATTTCGGCCAATCGCTCCTCGATCTTTGGAAACAACTCGGCCTCAACCAGCGCGTCTCGCTCGTGGTCGCGTTCATCGCCGTGGTCGCCGGCCTGACGGCCATCGGGATCTGGTCGCGCCGGCCCGACTACCAGCTACTGTACGGACACTTGGGCGACAAGGACGCGGCGGCGATCATCAGCTACCTGGAGACCCAGAACATCCCGCACCAAGTGACCGCCGGCGGGACCGCGGTCGAGGTGCCCACGGACCAGGTCTACAAGTTGCGCATGGATCTCGCCGGCAAGGGATTGCCGGGCGGCGATGGCGTGGGTTTTGAAATCTTCGACAAGGGCCAGTTCGGCCTCAGCGACTTCGTGCAGCGGACCAATTACCTGCGCGCGGTGCAGGGCGAACTCGCCCGCACGATCACCCAGTTGCAGGGCGTGCGCGCCGCCCGGGTCATGATCGTGCAGCCGGAGAACCGGCTGCTCCTGACCGACCAGAATGTCCGGTCCACCGCTTCGGTCTTCGTCGACCTCGGCGGCGGCCGGATCGATCCGGATCAGGTCAACGCCATCCGGCACTTGGTCGCCAATTCCGTGCAAGGCCTGCAGCCCGACGACGTCGCGGTGGTCGACAATCATGGGCACACCCTCTCGGAGGAGCTGAAGCAGGATCCGACCCTGGGCTCGGCCACTTCCCAGATGCGCTTCCGCCAGGAGGTCGAGGACTATTTCGGCAAGAAAGTGGAAACAATGCTGGCGGCGGTCATTGGGCCCGGCAACGCCGTGGTCCGGGTGTCGGCCGACATCGACACCGAATCAATCACGCAATCGGACGAGACCTTCAATCCGGAAAGCCAAGTGGTCCGGTCGGAGACGACCAACGACGACACCTCCAACACGATTGAATCCCACGCCGGCGGCGGCGCCGTCGGCGTCAGCTCCAATGTCCCGGACAAGCCGGCCGCCCCCGATAGCGGCACCGGGCACCCGACTTCGACCGCGACCACCGGCCGCAAGACCAAGACGACCACTTACGAAATCAACCGCACCCTAGTCAACACGACGCGCACGCCAGGTACGATCAAATCCCTGACCGCCTCCGTCTTCATTGCCACCGCGCCGGCCGGCAAGGACGGCGTCGTGCCGACCCGCACGGCGGATGAAATCAAGGCGTTGCGCGAAGTGGTGATCAATGCCCTGGGCGCCGACCTCAAGGCCGCGCCCGGGCAATCGCGCGACAATCTCGTCACGATCCAGGAAATGACCTTCGCCGCCCCGCCGGCGATCGAGGAGATCAAGGCGATGCAAGCCGAGAGCAAATGGCCGGCCTGGGTGGAGGTCGCCCGCCGCTGGTCCGCCTTCGGCGGCGCGGTGCTCGTGCTGCTGGTTTTCATGCGGGTATTGTCGCGGCAGAAGCCGGAGCCGGTGCCCGTGGAAATCCTGACCCTGCCGCCGGAACTGGCGGCCCGGGCCCTCCCGTCCGGGGGCAACGTCACCCCCGACATGGTGAACGAACTGATCCGGCAGAAGCCGGCCAACGTGGGCACCGCCCTGCGCGGGTGGGTCTCCGCCACGGTGGTCGCCAAAAACTAAGCCATGGCCGACATCGACTTTCCCAAACTTTCCCGCCAGCAGAAGCTGGCGGTTTTTCTCATTGTCGTCGGGGCGGACGCGGCCGCCGAGGTGCTGCGCCAGTTTGACGACGTCGAAGTCGAGGGGCTGTGCCGGGAGATGGCGCAGTTCGACATGATTTCCGACGGGGTGAAGCGGGAAGCGCTCGAGGAGTTCACCTCCGTCGTCGCGCAAAGCGCCAATGCGGTGATGGGCGGCCTGACCTACGCCCAGCGCACCCTGGAAATCGCCAAGGGCGATTTCAAAGCCTCGGCGATCATCGGCCGGGTGGGTCCGGTGGGCGACTCGGTCGAGGTGATCAAGGATATCAGCGAGATGGAGGGGCGCCAGATCTACAATCTGATCAAGGCGGAGCAGCCCCAGACGATCGCCTTTGTGCTCTCCTATCTGGAGGCCGCCAAATGCGCGGAGGTATTTTCGCTCTTAAGCCCGGAGATGCGCGAAGAGGTGGTCGAGCGCCTGGGCACGATCGAGTCCACCTCGCTCGAGCTGGTCGGCAAAATCGCCCGCGCCCTCGGCAAGCACTTTGACACCAAGGTCCGCCCGACCTTCCACGCGAGCGGCGGCGTGCGCGCGGTGGCGGCGCTCCTCAATCAATTGGAGAAGGACCTCAGCAAGACGCTGCTCGCGCGCCTGGAGGAACGGAACACCGCGCTCGGCGCCGCCATCCGCAAGAAGATGTTCAGCTTCGAGGACCTCTCCCGCCTGTCCGGCGCGGATCTGCAGCGCGTCCTGCGCGAAGTCGACATGGGCAACCTGGCCACCGCGATGAAGTCGGCCAGCACGCCCCTGCGGGAAAAGATTTACTCCGCCCTGTCCAAGCGCGCGGCCGAAGGGCTCAAGGAGGAAATTGCGCTGCTGGGCTCGGTCCGGCTCAAGGACGTCGAAGTCGCCCAGGATGGCATCATCCAGGCGGTCCGGCACCTCGAGGAAGAGGGCCAGATCTCCCTGGACAACGAGAGCGCCCAACTGACCGTCAACTGACCCCGTGGCTTTCGCCAAACTCATCGCCTTTGATCGTCCGCTCGCCGGGGCCGCCGTGCCCGGCCAGGCGGGAAATCTTTATACCGAGGCCGAACTGGCCACAAAGCTGCAGGCGGCCTACCATTCGGGCGTCGATTCGGCGCGCGCCGCGGCGGACCAGCAGATGGTGGAGTTTCGGGCGGACATGGGCGCGCTGAGCGACGGGGTCCTCAAACGCCTCACGGAAATCGAGCCGGTCATGCTCGGGCAATTGCGGGAAGCGCTCCCGGGGCTCGCCCTGGAGATCGCGCGCCGGCTGTTGGCGGGCTTTGAGCCGCCGCCGGAAGTGATCGAACGCCTCTGGCGGGAAGCCCTGGATCAACTTTATCCGGAACGGGAAAATCTGGAGTTATCGCTCTGCCCGCGCGACGGGGAACTGGTTGACCGCGTCAATCCCGAGTGGAAGGCGCGCTATCCCGGCCTGCGGGTGCGCATCGACCCGGCGCTGAGTCCCGGCGACTCGGTCGTGCGCAGCCGCTTCGGTCTCACCGATGGCCGGCAGCAGGCCAAGCTCACCGCGTTGGAACACACCCTCACCGCCTCGTGAAAGCGACGATCGCCATCGATTCCGGCGCCGGATTGGGCGGGGCGGCCCCGAATAGCGTCAGCTCCCTGGTCGACGTGCTCCGCAGTCAGGTGCGGCATCTGCCGCCGGTGCAGCGCGTGGGCGCCGTGACTGGCGTGGCCGGCCTGATCATCGAGTCGGAGGGCCCGAACGTGGGTTTGGGCGACATGTGCTTGGTCCGTTCGCCGCGGACCGATTTCAACGTGCGGGCCGAGGTGGTGGGCTTCCGCGAACAGCGGCTGCTCCTGATGCCGCTGGGCGAAACCGCGGGGCTGCACGTCGGCTGCGAAGTCGCCGCCGCGGATCGGCCGCCCCTGCCGCGCCCCGGTCCCGAATTGCTGGGCCGGGTGCTGGACGCCTTTGGCCGGGCCTTTGACGGACTCGGATCCCTCCCGTTGGATCGCAACCGGACGACGACCGGCCATCCGCCTCATCCCCTGCGCCGCCAGCGCATCCGCGAGCCGCTGCCAACCGGCGTGCGGGCGATCGATGCCTTCATCCCGGTCGGCCGGGGTCAACGCCTGGGACTTTTCGCCGGTTCGGGCATCGGTAAGTCGACGCTGCTGGGCATGATGGCCCGCGGATCGGCCGCCGATGTCGTGGTGGTCGGCCTCGTGGGAGAGCGCGGCCGGGAAGTGCGCGAATTCATCGAAAAAGATCTTGGAACTGAGGGACTGCGGCGGTCGGTGGTGGTGGTGGCCACCTCCGACCAGCCCGCCCCCCTGCGGCTGCGGGCAGCCTTCACGGCGACGGCCATCGCGGAAGCTTTCCGCGACGAGGGCAAGAACGTCCTGCTGCTCATGGACTCGGTGACCCGCTTTGCCATGGCGCAACGCGAAATCGGCCTCGCCATTGGCGAACCGCCGACGACCCGCGGCTACACGCCCTCGGTTTTCGCGCTGCTGCCCCGCCTCCTCGAGCGTTCGGGCGCCGGCGAAACGGGCGCCATTACCGCGCTCTACACCGTCCTGGTGGAAGGTGACGATCTCAACGAGCCGGTGACCGATGCCGTCCGCGGTATCTTGGACGGCCACATTGTGCTTTCCCGGGCCTTGGCAAACTTCAATCATTACCCCGCCATCGACGTCCTGGAAAGCGTCAGCCGGCTCAACCGCGACATCTGCCGCCCCGAGGAGATCGAGCTGGCGGCCCGCGCCCGGGAGCACCTCGCCCTCTTCCGCAAGAACGAGGATCTCGTTTCGATCGGCGCCTACCAAAAAGGGGCCAATCCGGCCCTGGATCAAGCGATCGCTTTCCAGGAGCCGCTGCGGCAGCTGCTGCGCCAGAACATCCTGGAGCAAACCCCCCGCGCGGAGACCTTCGCACGGCTGAAGAAGATTCTCGGATGAAGCGCTTCCATTTTTCCCTTCGGCCAGCCGCGGTGCTGCGCGCGCACCGGGAGCTCCTCGCGCGCGAGGCCCTCGCGACCGCGCTCCGGGCTTTGGGCGAAGCGCAGATCCGCCTGACCGCGGCCCGGGAACGCTCCGCCGAGCTGGAGACGGTGATTGCAGCCGGACGCCGGAAGCAGTTCCAGCCCGCCGCCGAAGCGGTGTTCTATCAGGCCTACCTCGGCTCGCGGGCCGCCGAGCTCGAGCACGAAAAGCAAGTGGCCGCCGCGGCCGCCGAACTGCAGCGCCGCCGCAACGCCTGCATCGAGGCGAACCGAGAGCTCAAGGTGATTGAGCGGATCGAGCTCCGCGCCCGCGAGGCTCACCGCCAGGAAAATTTGCGCAGTGAACAGAACGAAATCGACGAAATCGCCGGCTTCCGCGCCTTTCAAACCTCTTCCTCCCTATGACCGCCCGCCTGCCCAATCCGATCATCGTGGCCGTCGCCGCCCTCATCCTCGGGGTCGCCGCCGCCACCGCTTCATTTTGGCTCAAGGCCGACATTGTCGTCGCCAAGGTGCTCACCACGCGCCGCGAGCGTCTGGCCGTGGCCGCCGCCAAAGTGGCCGAGGTTCGCGCGCAGGGCTGGGACTTTTGGACCATCGAAGTGGCCAACCTCGAAACCGAGTTGCGCGATGAAAAACTGAAGGTGATCAAGAAAGAGGACGAAATGGTGCAGCAGAAGGCCGAGATGGCCGCCGAGCGCCAGGAGCTCGATCGCATCAAGGCCGATATCATCGCCATGCGCCAGGAGATCGACGACCGGGTGATCGCGATCCGGGCGGACGAGAGCCACAACCTGTTGGCCTTAGCCAAGACTTACACGACCCTGACGGAATCGTCCCCGTCCGCGACCGTCGCGATCATGCGCGAGATGGATGACAATACGGTGGTCAAGATCCTGTCGCTGATGAAATCGGACGTGGTCGGTGGGATCTTTCAAGAGATGGCCACGACCCCGACGCCGGACGGAACCCTGGCCAAACGGGCCGCGCTGCTTTCGGAACGCCTGCGCCTGATGAAGACCGCGCAGGTGGCTTCCACCACACCCTAACGCGCGACGCGCGTCTTTTCCCGTGACGACTTCAACCCCGCTGCCGGCGGCCGACCCCTCCGCCCCCTCGACTTCTCCTGGTTCGGCGGGCTCCGCCTCCGGCGACAGCAAATCGGCCCTCGCCGCCTATTGGGCCAACAGCGACACCAGCGCCCCGGCCGCCGGTGACGCGGCCAACCCCGCCGCGGCTGCCCCCAGTTTCGACCAATGGTTGCAGGCCGGACCCTCCGGGCCCACGGCGACCGTCCGGGGATCTATGCCCGATTCCAGCCGGGCCCGCGCCAAGCCGAATTTGGCGCCGAACCGCCCGAATGGGGCGGCGCCCCTGGCGAGCGCGGCGGCGAGCGTCGCGGCCGATTCCCCGACTCTGACTGCAAAAAATGCGCCCCTGTCTTCGGCGGCACTCAAGCACCTCGCGGCGCAAACTAGTTCCGGCCCGGAGACTGCGGCCACTGCGTTCCCGGCCGTGCCGCCCCCGGTTGCTCCGGTAGTCCCGGCCGCCGGTTTGCCCACGCTCAATCCCGGTTTGCCGGGAACCGTGCCGACGGACGGCGCCCAAGATTCGGACGCAACTTCATCCCTGGCTGTGGCGGGCTACGGCGGCAAGAAGCGGCCGCTTGGGAGCGGCGCCCCGTCCGTCCCGACCGCCTCGGCCGCCGGTGCTTCGGCGTCCAACAATGGAGCCAAACTCAGCGACTCTGCCGCCAATTCGGCCAATCCCCGCGTGGCAGACCGTGTCGCCCCCGCGGCTGCGGACGCCACTGCGGCCGACGCCGGTTCGCCCGCGTCCGGCCTGGCCGGCGGCCCACCGCCCGACCCGATTTCAAGCGACCTCGTCCGAGGCCGTTTGCGCGGCGAGACACCCGGGACAGCCGCGTCCAGCGGCACGGAAAAAATTGCCGCGAACCCAGCCGCGCCGGGGTCCGGTGAGTCCGGAGGCAATCCGCCGCGAGATAAAAACTCATTAACGTCTAACAACAAAGAAGATGCGGATCAAGTGGCTCCCGTTGGCATGCCCGGTGCTAAAAGTGAGACCACGATGTCCGCGCCCGCCTTCGCTCATCCCCATTTTGTCCAGCTCGATTCGAGCTTTGGCGTTGCGGCGCCGAGCACGACCGGGGATCGGCTGGCGGCGAGCACCCCCAATGCGGCGGCCGTTTCCACGGCCCGCGAAGCGGTCAACACCGTGATTAAGATGGCCGACGCGCAGGCCGCCCAGGCGGCCAATGGGGTGCATTCGGTCAGCATCGGCATCAAATTTGGCGACACGACGCTGGGCGTGCGGGTGGAAATGCGCGGCAGCGAAGTGCACACGCAGTTCAACACCGACTCGCCGGAGCTCCAAGCGGCCCTGGCGGGCGAATGGGGCAACCTCACGAAGGACAACACCGACCGGTCCTACCAGTTTTCCGACCCGGTTTTTGCCTCGGCGAACGGCAACTCGGCGGATTTGTCCTCGGGCACGGGCGGCGGCGCCGCGGGCCAGGACCGCGCGCCCCAATTTTCCTCCGCCCGCTCCGCTTTTGCCGCATCGACCCCGGTCTCCGCCGCGGCCTCGGATGCGTCCGCTCCGGCGCCCACCGCCGCATCGGTCCTGACCGCCCGGCATCTTTCCACCTTCGCTTAAGCCCCATGTCCACCACCGCTGTTGTTTCCGGCACTTCCACCTCCTCGGCCACCGCGGCTCCGGCCGCCCTGCCCACCTCGGCCAACACGATTTCCACCACCGACTTCATGAAGCTCCTGAGCGCCGAGATGGCCAACCAGGATCCCATGCAGCCGATGGATCCGACGCAGACGATGACGCAGCTCGCGCAATTCAGCACGCTCCAGCAGACCAGCCAGCTTTCCCAGAACCAGAGCCTGGCCACGGCCAATTCCTTTATCGGCGCCCAGGTTTCATTTGCCGGGGTCAACGGCGCCCAGGGCGTCACCGGCATCGTCACGGGCATCGACTCGTCGCAGGTGGCCGTCGGCGGCATGCCCGAACTCGAAGTCGCCGGCGCCTCCCAGGAGTACCCGATCACCTCCGTGACCCAGGTTACGTTGCCCTCCACGAGCAGTACCTCCGGCACCGCCGCGACGCCCAGCGCGAGTCCTTCCGCGGTCTCGCCGGCGACGACCAATTCCAGCTCCAATCCGAGCACCTAATTTATTCACGGATGAATCCGGCAGTCCAACCTTCCACAAACGCTTAAACCAATCCTCTTATGGCCCTCCTCGGAACCCTCAGCTCAGCGGTGAGCGCGCTTGACAGCTTCACCACCGGCCTCGACACCGTCGGCAACAACATTGCCAACATCAACACGACCGCCTTCAAGGGGTCCGACGTCAGCTTCGCCGACACCTTCTCCAACCTGGGCACGCAGGTTTCGGGGGTCACGGCGAGCTTCACGCAAGGCGCCCTGGCCACCACCGGCAACCCGACCGACCTCGGGGTATCCGGCAACGGCTTCTTCATCGTGAAGGATCCGACCACCTCGACGACCTACGCCACCCGCGACGGCCAATTCACTTTCGACTCCAGCGGCTACCTGGTGAATGCCCAGGGCCTGCGCGTGCAGGGTCTCACCGGCGGCAGCGCCAGCGGCGCCCCGGGCACGCTCGGCGACATCAAGGAGGGCACCCCCCCGACCGGAGCAACGCTCCAATCGGTGAGTGTCAACACCAGCGGCGACGTAGTCGAGGTCTACTCGGACGGCTCCCAGGCGACGACCAACCAAGTCCTCCTGCAGAATTTCGGCGACCCCACCCAGCTGATCAATCAGGGCAATAATCTTTACAGCAACATCGCCGGCGCCGCCCCCCTGACCGCCACCCTGAGCGCGACCAACGCCCCGAATCAGGGCGGCATCGGCTCGATTCAATCCGGCTCGCTGGAACAATCGAACGTCGATTTGACGCAGCAATTTTCCAACATGATCACCTTGCAGCGCGCCTTCGACGCCAACGCGCGCATGATCACGATCTCGGACACGATTCTTGAGGATGTCGTGAACATGAAGTCGCACTGAACGATTTCGTTCCCCTCCCGACACCATGGCCACGAAGCCCGAAAGCAAGGAAACCGCCGTCGCGGTGGCCGCGCCCGAAAAACCGTCCGCCGGCGACAAGTCGGCCGCGGAAAAGGGTCCGGCCGCGGAGAAAGCCCACGCGCCGCCGTTTAGCTTCAAAGCCTGGATTCCGGCGCTCGCCGTGATCGCTTTGGCGCCGGCCGCGAGTTGGGCCCTGACCCAGTTTGTCCTCCTGCCGCGGTTGGAGAAAAAGCTGACCCTGGCCGCGCCGGCCGATGGCGCGGCCGCCGGGGACGCGACGCCCGCCGCGCCCGCCGCCGACAAAAAGGACGCCAAGGGGGCCCCGATCGCGCCGCCGACCTACAAGTTCGACAACATGGTCGTCAATCTCGCGGGCACCATGGGGACCCGCTACCTCAAGACCACCTTCATTGTCTCCGGTTCGGACCCAAAGTTGGAGGCCGACTTCGAGGACAAGAAGGCGCAGCTGACGGACGTGACCTTGAACGTCCTTTCCTCGCTCACGCTGGCCGATCTGGAGGAGCCGGGCGCGAAGAACGTTTTGCGCGAAAAGCTGGTCAACGCCTACAATCAAGCCCTCGGCAGCAAGATCGCCGAGCAGGTGTGGTTCTCCGATTTCGTGGTGCAGTAGCTCCCCGCCATGGCCGAAGAACCGACCCCGCCGAAAGCCGAATTTCTCGACCAAAACGAGATCGATAAGCTGCTGGCGCAAACCAGTGATGGGGCGCCGGAGAAGGCCATCTTCATCCGGGCCGACGGCGGCCGCACCGCAGTGGGGGCCGAGGCGCCGAAGGTCGAGCACTACGATTTCCGGCACCCGGCGTTTCTCTCCGAATTGGAGCTGCGCCGGGTCCGCGTGTTGCACGAGGACTTCATCCGCTACCTGAGCGCGCGGCTGTCCCTGTTCCTGCGCATGGAGTTCGGGATCAAGATGGCCCAGCTGACAACGACGACCTACGCCAAGTTCACCGACGCGCTGCCCAATCCCACCCACATCTGCCTGTTTAAGAGCGAGCCGCTGCTGGGCGTCGGGATCCTCGACATCAATCCGCGCCTGGCCCTGACGATCGCCGACCGCCTGCTGGGCGGCCGCGGCCACTCGGTCAAGGCGGAGCGGTATCTCACGGAGATCGAGGTCGGCCTGGTGGAGGACGTGATCCTGATCATTCTGGAGGAGTGGTGCAACCAGTGGAAGGTCGAGCAGGATCTCCATCCGCTGATTCTCGGCCACGAGAACAACGGCCGGTTTTTGCAGACTTCCCCGAAGGATGCGATCGTCCTGGCCATGACCCTGGAGGTCAATTTCGGCGACTGCGCGGAGCAAATTCAGATCGGCGTGCCGTACTACACCATCGAGCCGATGGTGAAGAAAATGCAGGCCCGCCGCCAAAAGGAGTCCGCGTACGCCGCGGTCGAGAAGCACCGGGCCGCCTGGTCGACCGCGTACGGGCACATCGCCGTGCCGGTATCCGCCGAATGGACCGGCTTCGAAATTCCCCTGCGCGAAATCGCCAGCCTGCGGGTGGGGGACGTGCTCGAAATGCCGGCCTCCGTGCTGCAGCAAACCCGCCTGCTGCTTAACGGCGCCCCGAAGTTCTCGGGCGTCGTCGGCCTCGATGGCGAAACGGTGGCCGTGCAGATCACCCGCAAATTTTCCTCCCCTTAAAGTCCGTTCCCGTCCCCCCCCGCCTCCCATGGAAGACAAAGCGCTAGAAATCGTTCTCGACGTCAAAGTCAAAGTCACCGTTCAGCTCGGCTCCTGCCAGCTGCCCATGCGCGATGTGCTCGAACTGGCCCCGGGCTCAGTGGTGCAATTGAACCAACATGCGAGCGATCCGGTGGGTTTGTACGTGAATGACAAGCTGGTGGCCTACGGCGAAGTCGTGGTGGTCGAGGATAATTTCGGCATCAAGATCACGGAGCTGGTCGGCAGCGTCAAAGCGGGCTCATGAGCAATCTGCTCCGCGCCCTGGTGCTCGCCGCCGCGGTGGCGGCCGGCGGGCCGATCGCCGTCTCCGCCCAGACCCCGGCCCCCGCGCCGGCGGCCCGGGCGGTCTCCGTCGATCCGTCGACCCTCCTCTATCCGCGGACCCCGGCGGGCCTCGGTCCGGAGAAGGCCAACCCTCTGCCCACGGGGATCACGGCCACGGTGATGGTCGTCCTCGCGGGCGCCGCGGGCGGCTGGCTGCTATGGCGCCGCCTGCGCGGCGGCGCGGCCGTGAGCGGCCGCGGCGAACACAAGCTCGCCATCGCCGAAACCCGCTCGCTCGGCAATCGCCAATACCTCGTCGTCGCCGCCTACGGCGAGCGGCGCTATTTGCTCGGCGTTTGCCCGGGCAAGATCGACCTCATTTCCGCGCTGGAGGACGGGCTGCCGCCCGCTCGCTCATGAGCCGCTCACCCTGGCGTTTTTTCCTCGCCCTGGGGGCCTTGACCCTGGCGGCGGCCGCGCCGCTGGCGGCGCAGACCGCCGCGCCGATCGCGCCGCTGGCGACCGATCCGTTTCCGGCCACCGCCGCCGCCACGCCCGCCGCCAAGAAGGTGGATCCGCTGCACCTGACCATCAATCTGGACGGGGCCGAGCAGCCCGCGCAGCTGAGCGTCGCCGTGCAGATCGTGATCGTCATGACCCTGCTGACGGTTGCCCCGTCGATCGTGCTGCTCATGACCAGTTTTACCCGCATCGTGGTGGTGCTGGGTTTTGTGCGCACGGCCCTGGGGGTGCCCAACGCGCCGGCCAACCAGATTATCGTGGGCCTGGCGCTCTTCCTGACCTTCTTCATCATGGGGCCGGTCGCCGATCGGGTGCAAAAGGAGGCGTTGCAGCCTTACCTCGATGGCAAGATCACCTCGAGTGTGGCGATGGATTTGGCGTCGGTGCCGCTGAAGGAGTTCATGCTGAAGCAGACGCGGACCCGCGACCTGGAGTATTTTCTGGAACTCGGCAATTTTGGCCCGACCGCGGTGAAGGACTTGCCGATGCGCGTCGTCATCCCGGCATTTGTGATCAGCGAATTGCAAACCTCCTTCCAAATGGGCTTTTTCCTCTTCCTGCCGTTTCTGGTCATCGATTTTCTCGTGTCGTCAATCCTGATGGCCCTCGGCATGATGATGATGCCGCCGAATGTCGTCTCCTTGCCCTTTAAGCTCCTGCTCTTCGTGCTCGTCGACGGCTGGCATTTGATCGTCCGCGAGCTGGTCCAAAGTTTCACCGGCTAACCGCCTTTCCCCCCCTATGAATCCCGAAGTTGCGATCGACGTCTTCAAGACCACCATCCTGTTCGCCCTCTACACGGCGGCGCCGTTTCTGATCACCATGATGATCGTCGGCCTGCTCACCAGCCTGTTTCAGTCGGTGACCGGCCTGCAGGAGGCGACGCTCACCTTCGCCCCGAAGTTGATCGCCTTTGCGGCCCTCTCCATGCTGCTCTCGCCCTGGCTGCTGCGCACGCTGGCGGAATTCACGGTCTCGATCTTCACCCGGATCGCCACGCTGGCCCATTGAGGGGCGCCGGCGCCGGTCTTCGTCGCCCGCGGATCCCGGCATGAGCGCAAATCTCCTCTTTACCTGGGTTTTCATTTTCCTGCGCTCGGTTGGAGTCGTTATTCTCCTGCCGCAGATGTCGGGCCGTTCGCTCCCGATCATGGTGCGCCTGGGACTGGCGATGGCCTTGGCGACGCTTCTGGTGGGCGTCGTGCCGGCGGTGCCGCTGCCGGCGGGGGACTGGCCGCTGATCCTCGCGGCGGGCGGGGAAGTGCTCCTCGGCCTGGCGTTCGGCTTTGTGGGCCAGATGCTGTTTTCGGCGGTGGAACTGGCCGGTCGCATCTCCTCGTCGGAGATCGGCATGTCCGGCTCGCCCGGCATGAACGCGCCCGACATGGCGTCGGAGCCGATGGCGGCGTTTCTTTCGTCCTTCGCGGTGGTGCTGTTTTTCCTCTTCGGCGGCCACCTCATGGTGATCAGCGCCTTCGCCCGGAGTTTCGCTCTGGCTCCGCCCGGGCATCCGGCGTTCAACCCGGCCTCGGGCACCCTCATGATCGATGCGACCGCCCACCTCATTGAGCTGGGGGTGCGCATGTCGGCCCCTTTCATCGCCATGAACTTCCTGGTGAACCTCGCGTTCTCGGCCCTGGGCCGGGCGGTGCCCCGGCTCAGCGTTTTCGTGCTGAGCGCGCCGGTGCGCGGTCTGGCCGGGCTGGGGCTGCTGAGCGGGGCGGGCGGCCTGCTCGCGCGATATTTTTACGGCGAGGTGTCCAACCTGCCGTTTCGGCTGCTGCAGCTCCTGCCGCCGCATTGATCGGCGGGGCGGGGTGGGGCGGCGGGTCCGAACGGAAGGGACCGGGGGCTTTCTTTCTCCGCCGAGGCAATATTTGCCGAATGAATTGGCCGCATTCTTTCGGACCACCAATTAACGCTCCGGAAGATTAAACCAAAGTTTAATTCATTGCTGATTAAATAGTTAAAAATCAGTCCGCCGCATTGGCATCCACGTTGCTTAAGTCAGAGCCAAGGTGGCCGACGACCAGGAACAAAAAACCGAACAACCCACGGGGAAAAAAATCTCCGAGGCGCAGGAACGCGGCAGATTTGCGCGGGCGCCGGAGATCCAGGTCTTGTTCACAATGGCGGCGGTCCTCGCCGTGCTCGCCTTCACCGTCCGGAGCAGCGCGCAGCGGATTTCGGAATTCGCGGTCGGGATCTTCACCAATTTCGCCTCCACCTCGGTCCGCACCGACACGATGACGAGCGTGCTGGGCAACGTGTTCATGACTTTGGGCATCGTCCTGCTGCCCGTGCTCGGGGCGTGTGCCGGCGCCGGGATGCTGGCCGGCGGACTGCAGACCGGATTCAACCTCAGTCCCAAGGCGGTCGGCTTCGACCTCACGCGGCTCAATCCCACCGCGGGTTTTCAAAAGATGTTCTCCAAGCAAAGCCTGGTGACGGCGGGGATCGATTCGCTGAAAGTGATCGCGGTCGGAATCACGTTTTACATCGGCGCGCGCAAGCTGCTCAACGATCCCCTCTTCACCTCGCCGATCGAGACCGCGTACCTGGGGCAGTTCCTCAACACGGCGGCGATCACCTTCTTTGGCCGCATGCTGTTTTCCATTGGGATTATCGGCGCGATCAGCCTGGCCTACGAAAAGTTCAAGCTGAACAAGGAGCTGATGATGACCAAGGAGGAAGTGAAGGACGAGGCGCGCAACCAGGAACAGGACGCGAAGGTCAAAGGGGCGATGAAGCGCCTCGCGCGCCGGCTGCTCCAAAAGCAAATGCTCGCCACCGTGCCCACGGCGGACGTCATCATCACCAATCCGACCCACTATGCCGTCGCCCTAAAGTACGAGCGCGGGCGCGATCAGGCGCCGGTGATTTTGGCCAAGGGGGAGAACCGGTTTGCCCGCCGCATCAAGGAAATCGCCGCCGAACACGGCGTGCCGATGGTCGAGAACAAACCGGTGGCGCGGGTGCTTTACGGGCTGGGCAAGGTGGGGGAGCCGATCCCCTCCGAACTCTACCAGGCCGTGGCGCAGATCCTGGCCGTGGTTTACCGGACCCACCGTTACTACTTCTACCGTCTGCGGTCCCGCCGGATCGAGAACGCCGCCTAAGCCATGCCGACCAGTTCCAATAGTTTCGTCACGCGGATCCTCCAACGGGTGGATCTGATTTTTACGTTCGGCCTGTTCGGGACCGTTCTCCTGCTGGTCCTGCCGGTGCCCCCGTTCCTGCTCGATATCCTGCTCGCGCTCAATATCGGGCTGTCGCTGCTGGTGCTGCTCACGATCATCTACGTGAAGGAGCCGCCGGAATTCTCGGGCTTCCCGACCATTCTGCTGACCCTCACCCTGTTCCGGCTGGCGCTCAACATCAGCTCCACCCGGCAGATCCTGGGCAATGGCTACGCGGGCGAGATCATCGCCTCCTTCGGTCATGTCGTCATCGGCGGCAACTACATCGTCGGCGCGGTGGTGTTTATCATCCTCGTGGTGATCAATTTTGTCGTCATCACCAAGGGCGCCGGCCGCATCGCCGAAGTGTCCGCGCGCTTCACCTTGGACGCGATGCCCGGCAAGCAGATGGCCATCGATGCCGAATTGAACGCCGGCATCATCGACGAGCCGACCGCCAAGGCCCGCCGCCTCTATATTCAGAAAGAGGCCGACTTTTACGGCGCGATGGACGGCGCCTCGAAGTTCGTTCGCGGCGACGCCGTCGCCGGCATCCTCATCACGTTGGTCAACGTGATCGGCGGCTTTGCGATCGGCGTGTTCCAGATGGACCTCTCGCTCGCCGAGTCGCTGCAGAAATTCACGCTGCTGTCGATCGGCGAGGGCCTGGTCTCCCAGATTCCCGCCCTCATCGTTTCGATCGGGGCCGGCCTCCTGGTCACCCGGGCCAACGAGGGCAGCAACTTGGGCGCCCAGATCGCCTCCCAGATCTTCAAGTATCCGCGCGCCATCGGCATCGCCGCGGCGATGCTCGCGCTCTTTGGCCTGATGCCGGGCATGCCCGCGCTTCCCTTTTTCATCCTGGCGGCGGCGACGGGCTTTTTTGCCCGCTCGCTCAAGACTGCCGAACCGGCCACGGCGGCGGCGGTGGCGGGGGCGGCCGCGGGCTCTCCGCGAGGCAAAGGTGCCAAAGGGGCGGGCGGCAAGGGCGGCGACGCCGCCGGGGCCGCGTCCCCGAGCCTGCCGGTCGGCGCCGACGATGTGCGCAAGCTCATCGACGTCGACGTCTTCGCGATCGAAATCGGTCACGGGCTGCTCAATCTGGCCAACGCCAAATCCGGCGGGGATCTGCTCGGCCGCGTGACCGGCGTGCGCAAGAATCTCGCCCGCGAGCGCGGGATCATTGTGCCGCCGATCTCCGTGCGCGACAATCTGGAGCTCGAAGCCAACGACTACCGGTTCCTGATCCGCGGCAAGGCGGTCGCCCGCGGCCAGATCATGCCGGGCCGGTGGCTCGCGATGAATGTGGCCGCGAGCACGGTCAAGCTCCGGGGCGTGCCGACGCGCGAGCCGGTGTTCAAGCTCGACGCGACCTGGATCGACGAAGCGGAGAAGAAGACGGCCGAGCTGAGCGGCTATACGGTGGTCGACCCCTCGTCGGTTCTGATCACGCACCTTTCGGAAACCCTGAAGACCTATTCGCATCTGCTGCTCGGGCGCCAGGAAGTCCAGTCGCTGATCGACTACATCAAGCAGAGCCATCCGGCGCTGATCGCCGAGCTGCTGCCCGACTTGGCTTCGGTGGGCGTGATTCAGCGGGTGCTCCAAAACCTCCTGCGGGAGAACCTGGCGATCCTCAATCTGCCGGTCATTTTGGAGGGCATTGCCGACTTCGCCGGGATGACCAAGAATCCGGACGAATTGTCGGAGTTGGTGCGCCGCCGCCTGGGCATCTATTTTGTGCCGGAATTCGAGCATCGCCCGGGCGTCCTGAAGGCGATCACGATCGATCCCCGGTTCGAGCAATGGCTGGCGGGAAAAATCCACCGCTCGCCGAGCGAAGTGGGCCTGTCGCTCGACCCGACCACCGGCCGCCATTTGCTCGACGAAATCACCCGCCGGACGGCCGAACTGGTGCAACAGAGTCTGCCGCCGGTCCTGGTCGTCTCCGCCGAAACCCGGCTCGGCCTCCGGCGCTTCCTCGAGCCGTCCTTCCCCCGCCTGGCGGTGCTCGCGTTCAGCGAGCTGCCCGGCGCGACCGAAGTGGAGAACGCCGGCATCATTCCGCTGCCCGCCAACCTCAACCGCGCCGAACCCGCCCTCAAGGCCGCCGCCTAATTTTCCGCCATGCCCACTGCTCTCCAGCCCGTGCCGGGCGCCTGCTACAAATTCGTCGTTAACTCGGCGGAAGACGCGGCGGCGTTGATCCGTGAGAAGCTCGGGCCCGCGGCCCGGGTGTTGACCGTGCGCAGCATCCCGGCCACGGGGCTGAAGCGTTTCTGGAGCGGCTCGCGCCTCGAAGTGATCGCCCAGATCGATGCGTCGGTGGAGACTCCCGAGCCGGTGGTCACGGAGGCGCCGGCCCCGCTGCGCGAATTTATCTCCGCCGAGCCGGCCTTGCCCGCCCGGCCGATCGGCCGCCCGGCCAAGTCGTCCCGCGCGCAGCCGACCCTGCCGGGCTTGCTCCGGCGCTCCGGCCTTTCCGAACTGGCGCTCGGCCGCTTGCAGGAATCTCCCCTTTGGTCCGAGCTCATGGCCGCGCCGCTGCACCGCGCCTTGGTGGAAGTGGGCCGGCGCCTCCAGGAAGATGCCGAAAAGCGCTGGTCCGGCGCGCCCCTGAGCCGCGCGGCTTTCCTGGGCACCGCCGGCGTCGGGCGCACGACCGCCCTCTGCAAATGGCTCGGTTTGGAAGTCTTCCGCCGGGCCCGCCTGGGCCATGTGGTGACGGCCGAGTTCGAACGGCCCAATCCGCCGGGAGCGCTGCCGGTGTTCTGCGAGGCCCTCGGCGTGCCCGTCGCCCGTTTCCCCGCCGCGACGCAGCCGGCCGTGCCGGGTGGTTTTGTCTATTTCGACCTGCCGGGCATGTCGCTGCGCGATCCGGCTGAAAATGCTCCGATCGCCGAATTCCTGGCGCGCGAACGCATCGAGCACCGGGTGCTGGTGCTGAATGCCGCCTATGATCACGCGACCTTGCGCGCCGCTTATGCGACCGGCCGGGATTTGGGCGCGACCCACTTGGTCTTCACCCATTTGGACGAGGTGCCGCAATGGGGCCGGCTCTGGGACTACCTGCTCGATGGCGCGCTGGAGCCGCTCTTTCTCGGCACCGGTCCTTCGCTGACCGGCGACTGCGCCGAAGATGTCTTCGCCGCCCTCGTGCGCCGCACCCTCGCCGGAGGCTCCGAACCGGCCGAACCCGAAGCGGACGAATCCGCCGAAGCCGAAGCCGCTGCTTTACCATGAAATTCATTTTCCTAGTGGGGGGAGCCGCCGGCTTCGCCACCGCCGTCACCACGGACTGGTTCCTCGACCGGGGGCCCGACCGGATCCTCTTCGACGGCGCCGTCGGCTGCCTCGCCGGCGCGCTGCTCCTGCGCTGGTTCTGGCGGGTGCTTCTTGCCGGCATCCGTGACACCTACATCGCCCGCCAACGGGCCGCCCTTTCGCTCGCGGCCACCGCCGTGGCCGCGGCCGCTCCGGCCGGCGGCGCTCCCGCCGCCAAGCCTAAGGCCTAACCTTTTTCCCCGCCCATGATCTTATGAAAAATGCCGCTCCCCCCGTCCCTGGCCCGGAAGCCACTCCTGTGGCCGCCGCTTGGCGCGCCTACCAGGGTGTCACCTCCGCCCCGATCGACGAGAAAGAATTGATCGAGCGTTACCTGCCCCTGGTGCGCAACGTCGTCGACCGCATCAAGTTGACCCTGCCCGCCCACATCGACGCGGACGACCTGTACAGCGTCGGCGTCACCGGCCTCCTGGCCGCGGTGCGCCGCTACGATCCCGAACAGGGCAACACCTTCGCCAGCTACGCGGCGACCCGCATCCGCGGGGCGATCCTGGACGAGCTCCGGCGCATGGATTGGTGCCCGCGCCGGGCCCGGGCCCGGGCGCGCAAGCTCAAGGAGTCGATCAACGCCCTGGAGCAGCGGCTCGGCCACACCGCCTCCGAGACGGAGATCTGCGCCGAATTGGGGCTCAGCGCCAAGGAATACGCCAAGTGGCTCGACGAATCCCGGCCGGTGACCTTCATCGCCATCGACCAAACCACCGAAGGCGACGACTCCCCGGGGGCCTCGCTGCACGAACTGCTGGCCGACGAGACCGACACCACCGGCCGCGAACGCATGGAAAAGCGGGAGGTTCTCCAACTTATGGCTCAAAGGATCGCCGAATTGCCCGATATACCAAAGAAGATCCTCGCCATGTATTATTTCGAAAACATGCGTCTGGCCGAGATTGCCGCAGTCTTTGGCCTGACGGAGTCACGCATTTGTCAGATTCACTCCCAGACCATCCTCGGGCTCCGGGGGTATTTGGGGCGTGCGCGCAACCGCTAATCGTTTCGTTCCGCTGTCCGCATGCTCATCCTCGTCGGCTCTTTCATCGTCCTGGCCTCAACCGTCGGCGGCTTCATGTACGCCGGAGGCAATCCGATGGTATTGCTGCAGGCGTCGGAATTCCTCGTCATCTGCGGAGTGGCGCTTGGCGTGCTGGTGATCGCGAGCCCGGTGCACGTACTTAAGGAGATCGTACATAAGATCAAAGGCGTGATCGCCGGCAGCAACGCGGGCAAGCCGGAGTGCTTCGACCTGTTGAAGCTCCTCTACGAGCTCTTCATGACCGGCCGGCGCAACGGTCTGATCGCGCTCGACGAGCACATCATGGACCCGAAAAACAGCGCTATTTTCCAGCGCTATCCGACTCTGCTCAACAATCATGAGCGGCTGCAATTTCTGTGCAACGGGCTGAAGCCCGTCATCGACGGCAAGATCAAGCCGGACCAGCTGGAGCATCTGATGGAGGCCGAGCTCGACGCCAAGATGGAAGAGGCGGAGCACCCGGTGCATATGCTCAATCTGGTCGGCGACTCGCTGCCCGGAATCGGCATTGTGGCGGCGGTGCTCGGCATCATCAATACGATGTCCTCCATCGCGGATGGGCCCGAAAAGGTCGGCCATCACGTGGCCGCCGCGCTCACCGGCACCCTGCTCGGCATTTGGATTGCCTACGGTTTCGTCAACCCGATGGCCAATCGCGTCAAATTCAACAATGCGGCCGAGGCCCAATGCCTGCGTTCGATCAAGATCGCGGTGGCCGGTTTTGCCAAAGGTCTGGCGCCGCTCACCGCCGTGGAGATCGCGCGCCGCTCCCTCGACAGTTCGGTGCAGCCGGGCGTCCAGGAGATGGAAACGGCGGCCAAAGCGCTCGGCACGGCCAAGTAGGAGCGCCTGCGCCATGGCCAGAAAAAAAGCGGAGGCCCACCACGGCGGAGCCTGGAAAGTCGCTTACGCGGACTTCGTGACGGCGCTCATGGCCCTCTTCATGGTGCTGTGGATTTGCGCGCAGGATAAGCAGATCCTGCTCGCCACCTCGCGCTACTTTCAGAGCCCGTTCAAGACGGCGATGACCGCCAACTCCGGGGTGATGCCGTACCAAAAATCGCAGAGCCAGAGCAATTCGAGCAGCGAGCAGGACGCCGAGGGCCAGAATCAGGCCTCGGACAAGAACAAGCAGATCGAGTTGAGTTTCCTGAACGCGGTGGCCGCGGATTTCTACCGGCTGCTGCACCTCGACGAGGACCTGGATCAAAAGCCGATCGATATTGCGGTCACCTCCGACGGCCTGCGCGTCACGCTCTTCGACCGGGCGAAGCAGCCGCTTTTCACCGAGAATGGCACCGAATTTACGCCGTGGGGAAAATACGTGATGCAGAATCTGGCTTGGCTGGTCGACCGCCACCGTTTCCATGTCACGATTGACGGCCACACCCGGACCAAGGCGGATTATCCCCGGGCGGACTACGGCGGCTGGGAGCTGTCGGCCGATCGGGCCAACGCCGCCCGGCGCAGCCTGGTGTACTATGCGGTGGATTCGGGGCTGATCGAGCGGGTGACCGGTTACGCGGACACGCAGCCGCTCAGCGGCGAGGCGCCCGACTCCCGGGCCAACGAACGCCTGACGCTCAGCCTCGCCCTGGTCGCGCGCCAGCGCCCCGACGGCCCGGCGGCGCCCGCGAGCCCGACCGCCAAGCCGGTGCCCCTGGCGACTCTGCCCCCTTTGGATTTTCAACCACCCACGCCGACGCCCCCTCAGCCATGAAGCCATTTTTGTCCGGAAAGACCAGTCTCTGCACCCCGGCCGCGAAAACGCCGGCCGCCGGTTCGGTGGCGCCCCTGCGGGCCGCCATGCGGGCGCACGCGGCGCCCACGGGCGGCAATACGCCCGTCATCGACGTGATCAAGGAAGGCGACAAGGTGGTGCGGCTAGTGATCACCTGCGCCTGCGGCGAGCGGATGGAAGTCGAGTGCATTTACCCGGCGGGCAGCTGACCGGCCGGCGGTTCGGCCGAATCCCGGGGGAGGGGGCGAATTCGGCAGATTCTGCCGCCCCGGCGAGCGGCAAGTTTTTCAGGAATGGGTCAGATGTATTTTAAGATGCTGTCAAACAGCAACTAAAAATACTTCGTCCGCAGTTGGCATCGCCGTTGCTTAAGAGAGCCCGATCCCGCTATGAACATCGGCCTCTACCAAAGCGCAGCGTCACTCTCCGCCCTCGAGCGGTGGCAGGACGCGGTCGCGCAGAACATCACCTCGGGGCAGGTGGCGGGCTATCGCAAGCGAACGGTCGAATTTTCGGGTCAACTGGGCGGCGAATGGCAGCTGGATTCGTCGGGCAAGGGCGGCGCGGACACCACCGTCTCCGCCGTCTTCCCCAAGGCGACGACCGCGATCAATTTTCTGGGCGGCGACACTTCGCCGACGGGCCGGGACCTGGACGTGGCGATCCAAGGCGAAGGATTCTTCACCATTCAGGCGCCCGACGGTTCCCTGGCCTATTCGCGCAGCGGCGCGTTCACCGTGCGGTCGGACCGCACCCTCACCGCCGCCGGCGGGGCCGAGGTGCTGAGCGATTCCGGCTCGCCGATCGTGCTCTCCGCGACCGGCGGCAACGTCACGATCACCGCGGAGGGCAAGATTTCCCAAGGGGGCGTGCAGCTCGGCAGCTTCGGCGTGCAGAAATTTGCGAATCCGGCCGATCTGGTTCCGGTCGGCGGCGGCATGTTTGTGCCGACCAACGGCGCGACGCCCGAGCCGATGGAAAAGCCCGTGGTGCTCCAGGGCTACCTCGAGAATTCGAACGTCACGCCGATGCGCGAGATGGTCGACCTGGTGCTTATCTCCCGCTCTTACGAGGCCAACCAAAAGGTGATCACGGCCAACGACCAGCAGATGCAGAAAACGCTCGACGCCTTGGGCTGAGCCCCGTCCGCCCTTTTTCATGACTTCCCCAGATAGACAACCGCAATCACGACTGCATGGCCGAGCGCGCAATGGGGGCGCGCCGGCCCCAGTCGTGGCGGTGTCCCTTTTCCTCACCCACCTATGAATCTCTCTCTCTACTCCGCGGCCACGGGCATGGAAGCTCAGGAACTCAACCTGAATACCATTGCCAACAATCTGGCGAACGTGAATACGCCGGGGTTCAAGAAGAGCAAAATCGAGTTTCAAGATCTCCTGTACACCAAGCCGCGCACCTCCGGCGCGGACACCGGCAGCGGCAATCTCCTGCCGACCGGCGTCGAGGTGGGCAACGGCGCCCGCGTTTCGGCGACCTCCAAGGTTTTCACGCAGGGCCAGGTGACGCAAACCGGCGAGCAGCTGGATATCGCGATTCAGGGCGACGGCTTTTTCGAAATCCAGCAGCCCGACGGCACGACCGCTTACACCCGCGATGGCTCGTTCAAATTGAGCCCGACCGGCGCGGTCGTCACCGCCGACGGCTTGCCCGTCCTTAGCGGCTTCCAATCGATTCCGGCGGGCACCACCTCGATCGACATTTCCCAAAGCGGCAACGTGTCCGTCAGCGGGCCCAACGGCACCACCACCTTTCCCCTGACCCTCGCCAACTTTGCCAACCCGGCGGGCTTGGAAAGCTTGGGCGGCAATCTTTATGCCTCCAACGCCTCGAGCGGCACCCCCACGACCGGCGCGGCCGGCCAGGGCGGATTCGGTTCGACCCTCCAAGGCTATTTGGAGGGCTCCAACGTCAACATTGTCGAGGAGATGGTGAATCTCATCACGGCGCAGCGCGCCTATGAGATCAATTCGAAGTCCGTGCAGGCTTCGGACCAGATGCTCCAAAACGTGGCCCAAATGAAACAATGATCACGCGTTGCTGCCATTGGCTCGTCCGGATCTCGCTCCTCGGCCTTGCGGCCGCGGGCGCCGCGGAGCCGGTCGCCAAGACGACTTATTCGAGCGATCAGCTGATGACCGAAATGACCCGGCTGATTACCGCCCATTTCCGGGTGGACGGCGACTGGAATCTGAATCCGGTGCGCGGGTGGACCCCTCCGTCCCAGGCCGCCCAGACCTGGCAGCTGGCGGTGACGGAATTTCCCAGCCTGCCCGCCTCGACCATGCTGGTCCACTTCCGGCTGCTGGCCGACGGCGCCTTGGTCGAGGACACGAGCATCCTGCTGAGCGCCTCGCTGATGCGCTCGGTCTGGTTCGCCCGCCAGCCCGTGACCGCGCACACGATTTTTAACTCCGGCGACCTGACCACCCGGCTCGTCGACGCGCTGCGGGAACGCGACGCGCTCCCGGCCTCGGCCGGGGACGATTCCTACATTTTCACCCGCGATATTCCGGCCGACGGCCTGCTCACCTGGCATGACCTGGCCCGCCGACCGCTGGTGCGCCGGGGCGACCTGGTCGACGTCACCGCCTCGGAGGGCAGCCTCTCCGTCACCATGAAGGGCCAGGCACTGGAAAACGGCGCTCAAGGGGACCAGATCACGGTGCGCAACCTGGATTCGCACAAGGACATCTCGGCCTTGGTGGTCTCGGAAAACCGGGTCGAAGTGCATTTTTGATCATGAAACGATTTTTGACCCAACTGATCGCATTCGCCCTCTTGTCCACGGCGGCCGCGCGCGCCGACTCGCTCTGGGCGACGGTCGGCGGCGACCGTCTGAGCATGTTCGCCGACCGCAAGGCGGCGCGGGTGGGGGACATCGTGACGGTCGTCATCGCCGAGTCCGCGGCGGCGCAGAGCACCCAAAACAAGGAGTCCACCCGGACCTCGACTGTCAACGACACGGTCGGCCAGTTTCTCTTTCCTCCGGCCGTCAGCGGCTTGGGCACCCACGGCGGCCAGCTCCCCAGCCTGCAGCTGGCCGGCAAGTCCGACTACACCGGCGGCGGCCAGGTGACCAACAGCCAGAGCGTCACCAGCACGGCGGCGGTCCTGGTGACGGACGTCCTGCCCAACGGCAACCTGATCATCGAAGGGGTGCGGCTGGTGACCTTTTCCGGCGAGAGCCAGTACATCGTCCTCCACGGCATGATCCGACCGGACGACATCGCCAGCAACGACACCATCAGCTCCACCAACATCGCCGAGGCGCGCATCGAGGTCGTGACCCAGGGAGCCCTTTCCGACGCCCAAAAACTGGGCTGGCTGAGCAAGCTTTACGAAACAGTCCACCCTTTCTAACCCCGGCGTACGCTTCCGGGTAGGATAATTTTGAACATGACGTTCCCTTCTTTCCGTTTCCGCTGGCGGCCCCTGGCCGCGCTGCTGCTGCTGGCCAGCGCCGCCCCGCTGTTGCCGGCCGCCCGGATCAAGGACATCACGGCGGTCGAAGGCGGCCGCGACAACCAATTGGTCGGCTACGGGATCGTGGTCGGTCTGGCGGGTGATGGCGACAGCAACTCCAACGGCACCCTCCATGTGGTCGCCAATTTCCTTCAGCGCTACGGCATCGGCGTCAACATCCAGGATCTGAAGTCGAAGAATCTGGCCGCGGTCATGGTGACCGCCGACATTGGCCCCTTTATCAAGTCCGGCGCCCGCATCGATGTCACGGTGGCCTCGATGGGAGATGCCAAGTCGCTCCAAGGGGGCGTGCTCCTCCAGACGCCGCTGCTCGGCGCGGACGGCCTGACCTACGCGGTGAGCCAAGGCCCGGTCGCGATCGGCGGATTCGTCGGCGGGGCGGGCGGGGCGGGCGGGGCCACCGTGCAGAAAAACCACCCGACCGTCGGCCAGATCAGCAACGGCGCCATTGTGGAGCGCTCGATCCCGGCCCAGTTCGTCCACGACAACGTGCTGCGCCTGCTGCTGCAGAATCCCGATTTCAATTCCGCGGCCCGCATGGCCGACGCGATCAACCAGCAGTGGCCGGCGGCGGCCACGGCGGTCGATGCGGCCACGATCCAAGTCCGCCTGCCGGCCAGCTATTACGGCCGGGAGGTGCCCTTCGTCGCCGACATGGGGACCCTGGAAGTGACGCCCGACTCGATGGCCCGGATCGTGATCAACGAGCGCACCGGCACGATCGTCGCCACCTCCACGGTGCGCATCTCCGAAGTGGCCATTGCCCACGGCTCGATCACGATCACGGTCACCTCCAACGTCGGGGTGAGCCAGCCGAATTCCTTCAACAATTCGGGGCAGACGACGGCGGTGCAGAGCACCCAGACCAACGTCAACGAGCAGAAAGGCGGCTTCACCGTCCTCAGCGAGCCGCCGACGATCGAACGACTCGCCTCGGCCTTGAACGCCTTTGGCGTTTCGCCCCGGGACATGATGGCGATTTTCCAAACCCTCAAACGCGCCGGCGCCCTGCAGGCCGACCTGATCATCAACTAACCATGGACGTTTCCGCGATCATCCCCAGTGCGCTGGGCTCAAGTATGGGCAACTCCGACCCGTCGCTGCGCAACGCGCACACGCCGGCCGCCCAGCGCAAGGCCGTCGCCGGCCAGTTCGAGGCGATCTTGCTGCGCCAGTTTCTGAGCGGGAGCGTGGGCTCGATGCTCGGCGGCGACGACAGCGCGGCCGGCAGCGTCTACGGCTACATGCTTACCGACGTCCTCTCCCAAAAGCTGGCGCAAGGCTCCGGCATGGGTCTGGGCAAAATGATTGAAAAACAACTGACTCCGACGGGCACGCCCGTCGAGGTGCCGCCCGTCCAACCCCCGACCGCATGAATACGTCTTGGGAACCCATCGCGGAGTGCCTCCGCAACGAAGTGGCCGAATACGGCCGCCTGCTCAGCCTTTTTGGCGAGCAGCAGAACCTCATTTTCAAGCGCGACCCGGAGAATGTCCTCCATCTGGCCCACGCCATCCAAGACCAGGTCGGGATCCTCGACCGCGCCCGGGCCGAACGCGAAGGGCGGGTGCGGGATTTCGCGCTCGCCCTCGGCCAGGCCCCGGCGGCGACCCTGCGCTCCCTCCTCGCCTGGGTGGCGCCCGAGGCGCGGCCGCTCTTCGAAGCGCTGATCACGGACGTCAATTTGCTGATCCACCGGATCCGCCGCTCCTCCCGGCTGAACCACCGCCTGCTCAGCAGCATGGTGGAGTGCCACCAGGAAGTCTTGCGGCGCCTGCGGCCCGACGCCTTCACCTTGACCTATTCTCCCTCCGGGCGACTCGCCGTCGCCGCCGGCCGCCGGGCGCCGTCGATTTCGACCGCCGGCTGATTCTCGGCCGCCGCCGCCTCCCCGCCATGTCCGGACTCTTCTCCACGATCAGCTCTGCCTCCTCCGCCCTCAACGCGGAGAGCCAGGCGATCAATATCACGAGCAACAACATCGCGAACCTCAATAATCCGGACTATTCGCGCGAGGTGGTTTCGTTCAACGACCTGGGCTCGGTGGAGACCCCCGACGGGGTGGAAAGCATGGGAATATCGACCACCGTGCAGCAGGAGCGCAATTCGGTGCTGGACCAGATGGTCCAGCAACAGGCCTCGATCACCTCCGGCGTCCAATCGGAGCAGAACGTCCTCCAGCAGGCGCAAGCCTCGCTGGGCGAGAACATCACCAGCAGCTCCACCTCCGACAGCGCGAGCACCACCTCGACTAGCGGGCTGAGCGTCGCCCTCAACAATTTCTTCAGCGCCTTCCAGGGCCTGGCCGCCGATCCGACCGATTCGGGCGAGGCGCAGACGGTGGTCGAGCAGGCGGGCGTCTTGACCGACCGGTTTCAAGAGATCGATTCCAATCTCAGCCAGGTGCAGGCGAATGCGAACGAGCAGGTGAGCGATGGCGTCAGCAGCGCCAACACGCTGCTGACCCAAATCGCGTCGCTCAACAGCCAGATCAGCAGCCTGGAAGCGGGCGCCCCCGGTTCCGCGGTGGACCTGCGGGATCAGCGGGAGGGCGACCTGGAGACGCTGGCCGGCCTGATCCCCATCAGCGTCACCGAAAACGCCCAGGGCGAGGACCAGGTCACCACCACCGCCGCCTCGGGCAGTCCGGTCACCCTGGTCAGCAACGCCGCCGTTCCCAACGCCCTGTCGTTTTCGGCCGGCGTGATCTCGGCCGGTTCCACGGCCCTTGCGCCTTCGTCCGGCTCCCTGCAGGGCACGCTCGCGGCCAGCACCGGCTCCGTCCAGACCTTGCGCGACAGCCTCAATGCGCTGGCCACGCAGATCGTTACGGCGGTCAACCAAGCCTACAATCCGAGCGGGACCGCCGGCGGCAACCTCTTTTTGGGCACCGGCACCACCGCGGGCACGATCGCCCTCGATCCGAGCTTCACCCCGGCGACGGTCCAGGCCGGCACTGGGGCGGCGGGTGACAACTCGATTGCGATCGCGGTGGGGAACCTCGCCAACACGGTGTTCTCCACCGCCGGCGGCGACGCGATCGACGGGTCGATCACCCAATACTACGCGGGCGCCGTCAGCACGATCGGCGAGGCGCTCGACACGGCCAACACCCAGGTGACCGATCAGACCAATGTGCAAACCGTCGTGGTCAACCAGCGGCAGAGCACCAGCGGCGTGTCGGTCGACGAGGAAATGTCCAATCTCATGACTTACCAGCGCGCGTTCCAGGCCTCCTCCGAGGTGTTTCAGGTCCTCGATTCCCTCCTGGGGACCGTCGTGAATAACCTGGTCTCGCCCTAACCCCTTTCGTCATGCGCATCACCGACAACATGGTTTCGAGCAGCCTGCTGGCCCAGATTCAGCAGCTCACCACCCAGCAGTCGCAACTGCAGTCGGAGGTGGGCAGCGGTCTGGCCGTCACGCAGCCCTCCGACAGCCCCGCGGTGTTCGGCCAAGTCATCGAACTGCAGAGCCAAAGCCAGGAGGAGACGCAGTTCGGCAACAACGCCAGCCAGGCGCTGGACACCGCCAACGCCTCGTACTCCGGGCTCCAGTCCCTGCAGTCGATCTACGATCGGGCGGTCCAGCTCGGCACGCTGGGCGGCAACGGGGCGACCGGCGCCACTTCCCAGGCTTCGTACGCCGACGAGCTCGACCAGCTGATCCAGCAGACCGTCCAGGTGGCCAACAGCCAGCTCGGGAGCCAATACCTTTATGGCGGCACGGCGGTCAGCAGCCCGCCGTTCACCGCGGCGACCGACAGCACGGGTACGATCACGGGCGTCACGTATGTGGGCAACTCCGCCCAGGCGCCGGTGCCCATTTCGGCCACGGCCAGCGTTTCGCCGGCGACCTCAGGCACGACCAACGCCGGGATTGCCACTTTCATCAACTCGATGATCAGCCTGCGGGACGCCCTGAATTCGGGCGATGCCACTGCGATCTCGACCGCTAATACCTCGCTCGCCAACAGCGAGGATACCATCACCGGGGCGGTCGCCGAGAATGGCGCGGTCCAGGCCCGCATTCAATCGGTCCAGACCCAGCAGCAGTCCAACACGACCGAGCTCAACACCCTCATCGGCAACGACACCAATGCCAACCTGCCGTCGACGATCGTGGAGCTGAACCAGGCGCAGCTGGCGTACCAGGCCGCGCTGCAGTCCTCCGCTTCCATCATGCACGTTTCCATCCTCAATTATCTCACCCTCGATTAGCGTCTGAATCCTGCCGCCACTATGAACGTCCAGCCCGACCTCTATCCCTCCGATTTGGAGACCCTCGCCTCCAATGCTTTCTCCCTGCCGCAAGGCATCATCGGCTTCGGCGACTGCCACCGGGCGGAACTGAACTACATGCCCGAGCACCTGCCGTTTCTGTGGATGAAGCTGCAGGGGCCCAATGGCCCGATCAACTTCGTCGTCCTCGAGCCGGGCGGGATCATCCCCAACTACGAGCTCGAGGTCTTCGACAACGACGCGGAGACCCTGGCGATCTCCGACCCGTCGGAGGCGATGGTGCTCAACATTGTCACCCTGCAGCAGCAGTCCCCCCTCGATGCGACGGTCAACCTGATCGGCCCGATCATCATCAATCGGCGCACCCGCATCGGCCGCCAGGTCGTGATCGCGAATTACTCCAAGTATAGCGCGCGCCACATCCTGGTCCAAAAGGACTCCCCCGTCGCCCTGTCCGCCTAAGGCCCACCATGCTCGTACTTTCCCGTAAAGTTAATGAGGCGATCGTGATCGGAGATTCGATCGAGATTCGCATCAATCGCATCGACGGCGACATCGTCAAGCTGGGCATCCAGGCGCCGCGCGAAATCCCGATCTTCCGCAAGGAAGTGCAGACGGATATCGCCGCGGCCAACCAGGCCTCCGCTTTTCCGACCCCCGGCACCCCGGGCCTGTCGCTGCCCAAACTCGGCCGGTCCAAGTCGGCCCTGGCCCGGGCCGGCGCGCCCGCGCCCACCATTCCGATTTCCACGCCCACTCCTCCCACGATCAAAACCATCGCATCATGAGCACCATTCCCAGCCAACTCCCGTCCCTCGCCAGTTCCCTCCTGGACCTGTCGTCCCAGACCTCGCCCTCGTCCCAGAATCCGGCCACTACCGACACCCTCACGCTGCCGGCCCAAGCGGACACGGGCGAGGACACGCTCAACCTCAGCGCCAAGGCCAACGCCCAATTGCAGGCGGCCGAGGCGCAGATCGCCCAGCAGAACAGTTCGTCGACTCTGGCCGACAGCGTGGCCGCCCTTTCGGCCAACAATTCGGCGATCAGTTTCCTCGGGCAGGACCCCACGCAGGCGCAGGCGGCGCAGTCGAGCCCCGACGCGAACTCGGTGCTGAGCCTCCTCTAAGGAGTTGCGATTTCAGACGAGCGGGGCGGCGCCTTCGGCCGCCGCCCGCTCCGCCGGATGCAGCGCCTGGTAGACCTTGCGCGCGATCTCGTCGGCCGTGAACGGCTTGGCGACCAGCGCGATGTTGCCGATCTGCTCCAGAGCGCCGGGCGACACCTTCGAAAAGTAGCCCGACATAATCAGGATCGGCATACGCGGGGCGAAGGCACGCACCTTCGCCGAAAGCTCCATGCCGGTCATGCCCGGCATCGTTTGATCGCTGAGCAAGAGGGCGCAGCCGTCGGGCTCCTGGCGCAGGGCCTTGAGGCAGGCTTCCGACGAGTTGAAGACGATCGTATGGTAGCCGAAGCGGTCGAGCGTGAGGCGCGTCGCCTGGGCGACCAATTGTTCGTCGTCGACCACGCAGACGACCTCGCCCGCGCCGCGGGCCGGCGGCGCGCCCGGGGCCGCCACTTCGCCGCCGTCCGCGCCGGCCGCCGGCAGGTAGATATAGAAAGTCGTGCCCATGCCCGGGCTGCTCGACACCTCGATCGCGCCGCCGTGCGCGCGCACGATCCCATGCACAATGGCGAGCCCCAAGCCCGTTCCTTCGCCGACCGACTTGGTGGTGAAGAACGGATCGAAGATGCGCTTTTGCGTCTCGGCGTTCATGCCGTGGCCGGTGTCGCTGACGATCAGCCGGACATACGCCCCCGCCGGGAGATTGCCGTGGGCGGCCGCCTGCGTCGCGCTGAGCTGGACCGGCGCCAGGGAAATGCTCAGGAGCCCGCCGCTGCGCATGGCATGGGCGGCGTTGCTGCCCAGATTGAGCAGCACCTGATTGAGCTGGGAGGCGTCGGCGAGCACCCGGCCCGAATGCGGCGCCACGCTGACCTCGATCTGGACCGTGGCCGGAACGGTGGCGCGCAGAAAGCGCCGGGCCTCCTCGACCACAAAGGCCAGGTCGATCGGGACCCGCTCGCTCCCGCCGGTCTGGCGGCTGAAGATGAGAATCTGCTCGACCAGTTCGCAGGCGCGCATGCTGGCCTTGCGCGCTTCGCTGAGGCAGTGGCGGGAAGGGTGGTCTTCGGCGAGGCTGTCGAGCGCGAGGTCCTGGTAGCCGATAATCCCGGTCAGCAGATTGTTGAAATCGTGGGCGATGCCGCCGGCCAGCGTGCCGAGAGTCTCCATTTTCTGCACCTGAAACAACTGGCTCTCGAGTTTGCGCTGCGCGTCCTCGGCCTCCCGGCGGGCGGTGATTTCCTGGACGGCGCCGAACAGGCGCACGGCCCGGTCGCGGTCCACTTCCGCCCGGCCGTAGACGTGCACCCACCGGCGGCGGCCGAGCGCGGTCTCAAAGGGGCATTCCAGATCGAACGAGCGGCCCTCCTGAATGGCCTGTTCCACCGCCTGGATGAAGAGCTCCCGGTGCTCATTCGGGAAGAATTCGGTCATCTTGGCCAGGGTCGGCTCATAGCCCAATTCCACCTCGCAAATCCGATACAGTTCCGGCTCCCAACGCAGCACTCGGCCAGCGACTTGCAACTCCCACGCCCCAATCTGCGCCAGTCGGCTGACCTGCAGGGATATCTCCTCGCTGTGGCGAAGCCGCTCCTCCAGCTCCTTGGGCACAGGGGTGTCGGACGGGGAGGGCATGCGGTCCCCCGATCCATTGCCGCGAATTTGGGCCGACCGCAATACAGATAAGTGTTTCCGTGCTCCTAGGAATGATTCCCCCGGAGGGGTTTCCCCGGCCCAAGGCCGGGGCGAAATGCGACGCCGCAAAGATTTGCTTAATTTCCCCTCCGCTGGGCCGAGGTAAGGGGATGTATTTCATGTATGAAATTCATGGTTGCCGCCTGCCTGTTCGCCCTCGCCTTGGTCGTCCCCACCCGGGCCGATACCGAGGCCCCAGTGGCTGTGCGGACGGTCGCTCCGGATTTCCCGCCCGAAATGCGCCGGCAGGGAATCAACGGCTTGGTCGTGGTCAGTTTCCTCGTCGATCAGCAGGGCGCCGTGCAGGAGACCAAAGTCGTGAAGAGCAGCAACGCCGCCTTCACGCAGCCGGCCATCGACGCAATCAAGAAATGGAAGTTCAAGCCGGCCCAAAAAGACGGGTCGGCGGTCGCCGTCCGCGTGAGTGTGCCGGTGCGATTCACGATCGGTGACTAGACCCCGCTTTTTCCCCAACCCCACCCCGCCATGACCATCGCCAACCTGACCGTCGGTCGCAAAGTGATCCTCGGATTCGCCCTCGTATTTGCGCTCCTCGCGGCGGTGACGATGACCGGCTATGTCGCCCTGGGCGCCGCCGGCCGAAAATTCTCCCAATACGCCTACAGCGCGCAGGAGACCAACAGCGCCGCCGACCTCGAGAATGCGATGCTGGCGCTGAAGATGCAGGTCAATGTGTTCCTCGCCAGCGGATCGTCGACCAGCGTCGAGGCCTACTCCAAGGCGAAGGCGGAACTGGACGCCGATATGGCGGCCGCGGAGCGGCGCATTGTCGACGCCGACCGGGCCGCCCAGCTGGCCACGGCCAAGCGCCTGCTCGCGCAGTACGACGGGTTTTTCCGCAACCGGGTCGACAACGACCGCCAGCTGGCGGTGATCGACAAGGAGAAGCTGGCGCCGACCTCCGACGCGATCACGACCGACCTGGAGAAGATGCTGTCGACCGCGCGCGACCAGGGCGACATGAACTCCGCCTTTAAGATTTCGAATGCGCTGAAGGCCTTCTTCGAGTGCACCAGCCACGTCAGCTCCTTCCTCCTGACCTCGCGCGCCGATCAGTCGGCGGCGGCCCGCGACGCGCTCGCCGCCACCGTCGACCAAATCAAGCGCCTGCAGAAGGACCAGCAGGACATGGAGAAGATGGATGCGAGCCTCAAGGACCCCACCAAGAGCGCCCTGATCCAGGATCTGCAGGAAGCGGCCGCGTCCTACCGGGAGGGACTGGAGAGCACGGTCGCGGTCAAGCTGGAGAGCGACCAGATCGTCACCAGCGAACTCAACCGCATCGCGCCCCAATTTACCGCCGCCTTGGGCAGCGTCCGGCAGTCCGTGCACGATCTCCAAAGCCAGCTGGAGACCCGGATGAGCACCGAGCAGAGCCGCAACGAGAGCCTGGTCATGTGGGGCACGCTGGTCGGCCTGCTCTGCAGTCTCGGCATGGCGGTCCTGGTCGCCCGCGGCATCACCCGCCCGATCGGCGAGATCGCCACGCGCCTGGCCCACGAGTCGGCCCGCACCAACACCGCCGCGGTGCAAGTTTCCCAGGTCAGCCAATCGATGGCCGACGGCGCGAGCCAGCAGGCCGCGGCGATCGAGGAAAGCAGCTCGGCCCTGCACGAAATGTCGAGCATGACGACCCGCAATTCGGAGAGCGCCCATACCGCGAAGGTGCTGGCGACCGAAGCCCGCGAGACCGCCGACGCCGGCGCCCGGGAGATGAACGAAATGCGGGCCGCGATGTCGGCGATCAAGGCTTCGAGCGCCGAAATTTCCAAGATCATCAAGACGATCGACGAGATCGCCTTTCAAACGAACATCCTGGCCCTCAACGCCGCGGTGGAAGCGGCGCGCGCCGGGGAGGCGGGCATGGGCTTTGGCGTCGTCGCCGACGAAGTGCGCAACCTCGCCCAGCGCTGCGCGCAGGCCGCGCGCGAAACCGCCGACAAAATTTCCGATTCGTCCGCCAAGAGCGAACAGGGCGTGGCGATCAGCGCGAAAATGGCGACCAACCTCGGGGCCATCGTGGAGCGCATCCGCAAGCTCGACGAGATGATCGCCGGGATCGCGCAGGCCTCCCATGAGCAGAGCGAGGGCATCAGCCAGCTGAACAACACCGTGGCGGGGATGGACAAGATCACCCAATCGAACGCGGCGCTGGCGCAGCAATCGGCCGCCTCGAGCGACGAGCTGAAGGCGCAGGCCGAGCAGGTGCAAAGCGCCGTGGCGGACTTGATGCGCATGGTCGACGGCGGCGAAGCGGCGGCCAGCGGGCCCGCCTCGGTCGAAGTCGTCAGCCCCAGCCTGCCCACCGCGTACGCCCACGGCCCGGCCGGAGCGGAAACGCGCGAACCCGGCGCCCGCAACGGCGGCCGGGCCGCGGGTCATGGTCAGAACGGCCAAAATGGCGGCGGCCGCGCGATCGGCGGCCGGCTGACCGGCCTCGCCGCCACGGACGATCACTTTGTTGACGAAGATTGATCGCCCTCGCGGGGAAATTCGTTCATTTTGTTAGTGTGTGTTGTGTGTTGAATCCGGGAGCAGCCCGAGGGGGTCCTCCCGGATTCATTCTTTGAGGCCTCGGGGGAACTAATTTATCTCCAGGCTTGGACCCGGCCTTAGCTCCGGGATAAAAGCCACCGCTGGCGCGGGCCTTGGGGCCGCCGGGGATCTCCCTAAGCCACAACCATCCAGCCGCTTAGCGGCCGTTGGTCGGGCGCTGGGCCGTGAAATGCTGGGTCCGAAAGGGCAGGGGATCGTGGATCACCTGCGGGTTCGGCAGCTCCGGCGCATGAAATATCGGCCGGCCCCAGACAATGTCCTGCGCATTCAGGCGAGGGCGGGAATCGGTTCGCGGGCCGGGGTGGCCGTCGAAACTGGAGGCGCGATGGGGCATGGCGACGTTTTAGTGCTCCATCGGCCCGGGTCGGAGTTACTTGAGCGGAAATTGTCCCGATTTGCCCGGGCACCCTTTCGGCAAAAGGAGCCACCCCCTTCGGCCCAGGCTCCATTCTCGGCCAAATTCAAATTGCTAGACATTGTGGGTTAGAGACTTAAATCTAATGAATCGGAGTTGGTCTGGCTCCTGCTAATTAAGGAGGACGACGGCAATTTCTTCCCTCCTCAAAGCTTAATTCCATGAACCAAAGCTCATTCCGTGATTACGCCGCGATCGGCATCGAAAGCGTAGCGACCGTGGAATTCATTCCGGTCACCCGGGTCGACGTCATGACCCGCAGCCGGGCCCACGCGACCCTGCTGGAGCGCGCCTTTCGGGTGCGTCCGTTTCTGTTTGCACGCGGCGGGGCGACGCTGCACGCGTTCCCGCGGCTCCCGGCCGCGACCGCGAAGAATTGGCTCGAAGCCCAGGGCATCGCCTTCGCCCAGACGGCCGACGGATTGCGTCCGGACGGCCCGATCACCTGGGTGCAGAGCGGATTTTCGGACGGCGACGAGGCGGCATAAATTCGCCCGGGCGCTGGGGTCGGGGCCCAATTTGCATTGAGTAAGGGGCCCACATTATCGATTACGATGGGCGCGTGAATTCTCCGAGCGCTCACCCCTACGCGTTCCTCGCTCTGTTCGCCGCGGCGGCGGCCGCCTTTCCCCTTTTTTTGCTTTCCGTAGCGCGCCTGTGGTTTCGCTGGTTTCAGCCCCCGAAGCCGGGCGCGGTCAAGAATGCGGTCTACGAATGCGGGCTGGCGCCGACCGGCGACTCCTGGATCCGGTTTCAGGCCCACTACTATCTCTACGCGATCGTCTTCCTGGTCTTCGACGTCGAGGTGCTGTTCCTCTTGCCGGCGGCGGTGGCCTTCGGCGCCCTGCCCCCCGGGGCGTTGGCGGCGATGCTGATCTTCATCCTGCTGTTGGCCGAAGGGCTCGTCTGGGCCTGGCACCGCGGGCACCTGGAGTGGAAGTGACATGAGCGATCCGGCGCCCGCTTCAGCCGCCGCGCCCGACCGCGATGAATTGCGCCGGCACGGCATCCTGCTCACCAGTTTGG
>Ga0182024_10000688_pt1 | contig 87849 bp, 70 predicted proteins | sample P32metaG_FD_120480 | JGI IMG/M metagenome (GOLD analysis project Ga0182024, IMG submission 120480) | Permafrost microbial communities from Stordalen Mire, Sweden - P3-2 metaG (Illumina Assembly) | ecosystem: Environmental > Terrestrial > Soil > Wetlands > Permafrost | place: Sweden: Stordalen... | reverse complement strand
CAAGTCCTTAAAAAGTGGAGGTGAGGAGAGTCGAACTCCTGTCCAAACATATTCTCCGAAAGCTTTCTACATGCTTATTTGCTTATTGCTTTTCGAGAAACCACCGGAACGCAACAAACCTATGGTTTCCTTAGCTGGATGGTCTTAAGCAACGGTCACAGCCTTCCGTTGCAGCATTCTCTATTTGTTTTTAGTCGGCGGCAGGGCTTGGTAAGAGGAAAACCTGCCCGGCGGCCCTAATGACTACTTAATCACTGATTAGGCAGCCATGGCATACTGAGTATTGCCATTTGAATTTTGAATATTCAGATTTACGTGCTAATTATCCAACGCACGACATGCTTATTCTTTCAAAGATCTACGCTGTCAAAACCAGGCACCCCCCGGAATATCGAACCTGCAAAGTTAATTCATTTTCAGCTTCTTTCCGAACCGGATATGGCCAAACAGGAGCAGAACTATTGGGTTACCTTCGTAATACACTGAAAACTGTTATTGCTTCTTATGCATGATTTCTTTCTAAGTTGTGATTGGGGGGGCTCCGCTTTTCGCTTGCGCCTGGTAGACATCCGGACCCGCAGTATCCTGGAAGAAATTATTTCCGGAGAAGGTATGACCTCTACGTTTAACCGATGGAAAATCCGCTTCGAACAAGGCCCTGTCTCCCGGGAGGATTACGGTCTGATGGTTTTGCATAATCAGGTGCAGGCACTTGGTAAAAAAACGACCACTCCTTTAAGCAGTATCCCTGTTTTGATTTCAGGCATGGCGTCTTCCTCTATTGGCATCAGGGAATTGCCATATGCCGGTTTGCCCTTTTCGCTGGACGGCCGGGACACGCAGATTGAGATCATTGCACCTGGCGCGCATTTCATGCATGAAGTCATGCTGATATCAGGCATAAGAACGAAGGATGACGTGATCAGGGGGGAAGAAACTCAAATGATCGGACTGGCTGCAAACGCCGGCACGGATTTTAATGGAGAGCTTGTCTGCCTATTCCCGGGTACGCACTCCAAACACATCAAGGTAAAAAAGACCAGGCTGGTGGATTTCAAAACCTATATTACCGGCGAACTGTTTGACCTGCTGACCCGGAATAGCATATTGAAAGAATCAGTTTCTGCAGACGTTCCCCCTCTGGACAATGCCGGCAGGGATGCATTCAAATCAGGTATTATTGAATCTGGTAAATCAAATCTGCTAAACAGTTTATTTTCAGTAAGAGTTAGTCATTTATTTAAAGCGCGGACAAAAGAAGAGAATTACTTTTTTCTGAGTGGCCTGCTCATCGGAACCGAATTGAAAGCGCTCCGGCGGCATGACCCCGGGCACATCCAACTATGCAGCGGAACCAATTTGTTTTCTCTTTACAAGCTTGCGCTCGAGCATCTGGATCTAAGCAGTAAAACCAGCTTTGTGGAACCTGAAATTGTAGATAAATCTGCTGTTGAAGGGCAATTAAAAATATTCCATCATCACTATGACTGATAAACAAACATTCAACAAAGAAAAAGATCTGTTCTCGTGGAAGGATTTTTTAAAAATGCCGGTTATAGGAATTGTGCGCCATATATCCGCGGAAACGATCGCGCAGATCCTTCCGCTATACCAGGCAGCCGGACTAACAACCATTGAAATAACCATGAATTCCGAGGGAGCGGTAGATATTATCCGTCATGCTTCTTCTGAATATGGCAATCAATTGAACATTGGTGCAGGCACAGTCTGTTCGCTCCGCGAATTGGATACCGCCATTCAGGCCGGAGCCCAATTTATTGTGACCCCTGTTACAGACGAAGAGATCATCAGCCGCTGTGTTGAGATTGGGATTCCGGTTTTCCCGGGCGCATTTACGCCTACTGAAATATTTAAGGCTTGGAAAACAGGCGCTGATATGGTAAAAATATTTCCTGCAACCGCACTTCATCCCCGGTATATAAAAGACCTGAAAGGACCTATGGAGCAAATTAAACTAATGCCCACAGGAGGAATTGACACAGGGAAAGCAGTTGCATGGCTCGATGCGGGTGCTACTGCTGTAGGCATGGGCAGTGAACTCTTTAACAAAGGGTTCATCAAGAATAAAGACTGGCAGTCTCTGCAAGCGCATTTTGAGTCCGTGGTAAAAGCCGTAAAGCTTTGCACCGGATAGGTATCGGCCCCATGAGCCTTCCACCCAAAGCACGCATGATTATCTGGTATCACTCATTATTGCGCACGCCATGTATACAAACTATGTGAAGGGCAGGAAGAAGGTTTTATAGGCCAGCTGATTAAGGTTTTCATGTATTTGTCCTGCTCCTGCAACAACTGCCTATTTTCCTTGTCTTTCCCGGGGCGGCAATTATCCGGCCATACGGTAATGCTTAAAAAAACCGGACAACCAACGTATCAAAACCGGGCAGTTTCTCATATTCAGTTTAAATAATTTATTGATTTATAGTGCTTTAGCAATTTGGCATTTAGTTGGTGCCCTATTTAAAAGGATCTATAATCTTCCTATGCTTAAGAATTATTTGCTGATTGCATTCAGGAATCTGAAAAAAGACAAGGTTTTTTCCCTGATCAATATTCTTGGCCTTGCTCTGGGCATGGCCTGCAGTCTTTTGATCATGTTGTGGATCCGCGACGAACGCAACCAGGATAAGTTTAATAAAAACACCACGCAGTTATACAGTGTTTATGAAAGGCAGTACTATGATAACAAAATAGACGCCTTCCATTCTACCCCGGGTATTATGGCAGATGAAATGAAAAGGGTTTTGCCCGAAGTAAAGTATGCCAGCGGAATGGCCTGGGAAGATCCGGCAACTTTTCAGGTTGGGAATAAAATCATGGAGGAAAAGGGCAATCATGCCGGAATGGATTTTTTCCTGATGTTCAGCTACAAACTCCTTCAGGGCACCGCTGCAACGGCCTTGAATACGCCTTCCACAATCGCTATTTCCAGAAAAATGGCAAATGATTTTTTTGGATCTCCGGACCTGGCCATAGGGAAAACCATCCGCTATGAAAACAGGAAAGATTTTAAGGTAACCGCAGTATATGAAAACCTCCCCGGGGAAGCGTCGGAGAAATTTGACTACCTCATTAACTGGCATGCGTTCCTGGAAGACAACAGCTGGGCAAAGGAATGGGGAAATAATGGTCCCCGAACTTTGCTGATGTTGAAATCGGGTACCAATCCGGTGGCCTTTGAACAAAAGATCGTTCACTTTTTAGATAATTATAACAAGGAGCAGGGTAAGGGCTTCCATATCCAGCTGGGCATTCAGCGATTCGACGATATGTATCTCCATTCGCATTTTGGTCCAACAGGAAAATTGGAAGGCGGAAGGATTGAATATGTTAGGCTGTTTAGCATTATCGCCATTTTTATCCTGCTTATAGCCTGTATTAATTTCATGAACCTTACAACGGCGCGTTCTGTAAAAAGGGCAAAAGAAATCGGCGTAAGAAAAGTAGTCGGCGCACTCCGGTCATCCCTAATGAAACAATTTATAGGGGAGGCCATATTACTTGCATTTATTGCTGTGGTCATCGCCTTGATCTTGGTAGTCGCGCTATTGCCTGCATTCAACACATTAACTCAAAAAGAGATTGTTTTTCCCTTTGGAAATATTGTATTCTGGGCAAGCATTTTACTATTGACGGGATTTACAGGATTGATTTCCGGAACCTACCCGGCTATCTTCTTATCCTCCTTTAAACCAGTTACCGTATTGAAAGGCGTTTTGAAGCTCCAGACCGGAAGTGTATGGTTTCGTAAGGGTCTGGTCGTATTCCAATTTGTACTTTCCATCGTACTGATCATAGGTACCATTGTCATTTCCAGACAGATTAATTATATACAGACAACTGACCTGGGATACGATCGGGAAAACCTTGTTTATATTCCGTTGTCCGGAGAACTTCCAAAACAGTATGCGTTTTTTAAACAGGAATCGCTCAACATGCCGGGAATAAAAGAGGTCTCCCGAATTTCTCAAACGCCTACCGAAATACAAAACGGCACATATGGGGTTGATTGGGATGGGAAGGACCCGAATTCAAAACCTATGTTTACGCAGGCAGCCATAGGATATGATTTTGCGTCAACAATGAATATTAAGGTTCTTCAGGGAAGAGAGTTCTCACAAGCGTTCGGAACAGATACAGCCGGATATATACTGAACGAACAGGCGCTGAAAAAAATAGGGTTTAAGAATCCCATTGGAAACAGGCTAACTTTCTGGGGAAAAAAGGGAACCGTTGTGGGTGTGATAAAGGACTTTCATTTCAATTCACTGCATGTGCCGGTAAATGCGCTGATCCTTCGCCTCGGGGAAAAAGATGATTACGGGAGCATTCTCATTAAAACACGGGCTGGTCAAACGAAAGCGGCCATTGCTAGTTTGGAGAAATTATGTAAACAGCTAAACCCGAAGTTTCCCTTCACCTATCAGTTCTCAGAAGACGAATATCAGAAGTTATATACAAGCGAAATCATGGTAGGCAAACTTTCGAGTTGTTTTGCCTTTCTCGCAATATTCATTTCCTGCTTGGGTTTGCTGGGGCTCGCCATGTTCACGGCTGAACAAAGAACAAAGGAGATTGGTATCCGCAAAGTGCTTGGGGCCAGTATAATTTCTCTTTTCAGTTTATTGTCAAAGGAATTTTTAATGCTCGTTTTGGTGGCCCTTATCATAGCGACCCCTCTGGCCTGGTATATGATGTATAAATGGCTGGAAGATTACGCATACAAGACAAACATCAGCTGGTGGATGTTTATGATTGCCGGTCTTGTCGCCATAGTTATTACGCTTTTTACGGTGAGTTTCCAGGCTGTGAAGGCAGCGCTTGCGAATCCGGTGAAGAGTCTGAGAACAGAATGAAATTAAAAATTAAAAAGTAAAAATTCGAACTAAAATAGAGATTATGAAAAAGTATATTGTTCTTATTCTAATGATGGGCTTGGCTTTTACGGCTTCCGCCCAATCGAAAGAAGGCATGCTGTATATAAACAAATCCTTGTCGGCCGATGCAATTCAGCAGGTAGAAGCTAATACATCCGGTGGCGGGATCCAGGTTTCTGGAGTAAATCCTTCGGAAGCGCGTATCGAAGTATATGTATCCGGAAATAATGGCCGTTATGCAGACTTGTCAAAGGAAGAAGTTCAGAAAAGACTGGAAGAGGATTATGAATTTTCAATAACTTCTTCCAACCACAAACTGGTTGCTATCGCCAAAACTAAAAGGGGATTTCACGACTGGAAAAGATCGTTGAATATATCTTTTGCCATTTTTGTTCCAAGCGAATCTTCTACACATCTCAACACAAGCGGAGGTGGAATCATGCTGGATAATCTCAGCGGTACCGAAGACTTCAACACCAGTGGCGGCGGTCTTCATGTAAAAAAAGTGAGTGGCCAGATTACCGGTCGCACTTCCGGGGGAGGTATTCATGTTGAAGATTCCAAGGAAAATATTGATCTGTCAACCAGCGGTGGTGGAATTGAAGCTGAGCGTTGCAGTGGCAATATCAGGCTGAATACTTCAGGCGGGGGCCTGGAATTAAACGATCTGGATGGTAATATTTCTGCCGTAACCAGTGGTGGCGGCATAAATGGAGAGAAAATCAAAGGTGAATTATCTACACATACTTCAGGCGGAAGTATTAATCTTGAAGATCTTTCTGCCAGTATTGATGCCTCCACCAGCGGAGGTAATATTGACGTACAAATAACCCAACCGGGGAAATATGTTAAACTCCGGAATTCAGGTGGGAGAATTGATTTGCGGATTCCAAAAAACATAGGATTCAATCTTAATATAAACGCAGAAAAGATCAGTACCGAATCCCTCAGCAATTTCAACGGAACTTTTAAGGAAGATGAGATATATGGTTCCCTGAATGGCGGTGGCATACCGGTTACAGTTGATGCCGGCGGCGGCAGGATCCATTTGTCATTCAAATAAACACAACTTAAGATCGTTCTGCTTCAGGAATAAATTTCGTATTTGGATCTCGTTTTCAGTTCCCTCAAATCGGCCAATATTCAAGCCCTGCGTCAAGCAGGGCTTTTTATTTGGCGGAATATCCGGATGGAGATTCTATGAGCTATCTTTGGTTTCATTATCCGCCAAGCAAGGAAGGCCACCGCTTACCCGGTATAAAAGGGTTATTGTAACTGTTTTACCATGAAATGGATATTTATTTCCCTTCTGTTTTCATTCGCAGCATGCAATAAGGGACCGATCTGCTTTATAACTGCTGCCGATATACAAAAGCATGCACCGCAAAAATTAATTGTTACTTATGGATCCGGACAAAAAATAAATGCTCTTTATGATTCCGGATGGGACAACTCTAAAGGAGGAGCCTACTTATTTTATAAGGATGAAAAATTAAAGTCATATACCTTTTACCAAAACCTCAAAAAGCCGGTTTATCGGGAAGAGTATAGTGAAAATGGATTAATGACCAGGTCCGAAGGCAGCCCAATGGTTGACCGTATCATAACGGAGGTAAATCTGGATTCTGCATTTTTTCAGATTTATTTTTTCAAACTCCAGAAAACATTTCAAAAGTTAAAGATTACCATCAATAAGAATCTGCACTTTCAGTTTCCACTCCTTGATGATACTGTAAATTCAAATATCAAGGTTGTTTCGTTTGGATTAAATACCAGGGATCTAACCAACCTGAATATCTATACACACATAGAATACCTGAACAACTGCTCCAAAATAAATCATATTCTTTCCGACACGCTTTTGCTGGTAAAAAATCCACATATTTCGCCTGCGAATGCCAAATAAATTTAATGCCTTGAACAAAGTTTTTTACATCGCCAGAATCACTAGACTTTCGCTTCTTTTACCGTTCCTGTTTTTAGGGATTTCCGGATTGTTTTCCCAGAGGATCGTAGAGGTGAAGTATCAAGAGGATTCCAGGGGAATTGCTTCTTTTACTGCGTTCAACCATGCTTACTGCAATTATATCCTGGAGGTCCATTTTACAACATTTGACAATGTAAAATCTGATCAACCCCTTCCTTACCGGGCAGAAATAAAGCCAGGCCTGAATAAATTGTTTTCTATTTCAGCAGTGAACCCGAATGTTCCCATAAAATTTAATTACGCCAGCAGTTATAATAAAGGATGCATTCTTCCCAAAGTAGATACAGGGTTTATCTATTTGCTGCCCATCAGCGCCGGAAAAGAGGCGCAGGCCTATGTACTTGGCAACGCGGATAAGCCGGCTGACCAGTCCGCTCCGCAAAACAACTGGTACGTGATCCGAGTAAGAATGAAACCTGGAGATACGATCTGCGCTTCGAGGAGAGGCGTAGTCACTGAAGTGGAAGACAATGATGCCACGAATGATGCAGGACTCCCAAGCGCCGGGCATGAAAACTATATTGAAGTGGTCCATGCGGATTGTTCATTTGGTCATTATGGGATATTAAAAAAAGCCAGCTCCCTCGTAAAGCCGGGCCAGTTGGTGAAACCCGGGCAACCCATCGGTTTGGTTGGTGGCGATAAGTTTGGCCGCGGTTCCGAGGCGAGATTCAGTGTATATTACAATCAGGAAGTGAATGTATCCCAAAATGGAGAGAATATTTGGAAAATGGTTATGATTTATGTTCCCGTACCCTTCTGGACTAAAAATAATGGAAGAACAATGCTGAAAAATGGTGCGGAGTATATCAGTGAATACCCTTTGACGATCGTGAATAGGGAATTGCCGAAGGGGTTAGTGGGGAAGAAAGTAAAAAGTAAAAAGTAAAAAGTAAAAAGTAAAAAGTAAAAAGAGTGAGGTTGGGAATGCAATTTAGTAACAAAAAGCGCTTCATGAAAATTCTTAGGTTTTGGTTGAAATTATTTGGGCTCATAGGGTTTTTTCTCATCCATATTTCTGGATTTAGTCAGGAGGACCTGATTACGAATATCCCGGCACGCACCACATTTAGTTTGGATGGCCGCTGGCAGTATATCGTAGATCCATATGAAACGGGAATCTATGATTATCGCCGCAAAGAACTTCCGCAAAACGATCCCCAGGCCTATTGGAATCCGGATACGGCACAAAATAAATCTGACCGGAAGGAATATGGTTATTCAGACAAAAACAGTCTGAAGGTTCCGGGCGACTGGAACTCGCAGTTTCCGGAATTTTTATATTATGAAGGAACCTTATGGTATAAAAAATCTTTTGATTATCACAAATCAAATAGCGCTGATAAGATCTTCCTTTATTTTGGTGCAGTCAACTATCGGGCAGATGTTTATCTGAATGGCTGGAAACTCGGCGTGCATATCGGCGGATTTACTCCATTCAATTTTCAGGTACCAGATGCGCTGCTTAAAGAAAAAGGAAATTTCCTGGTGGTGAGGGTTGACAATAAAAGATCCGCTGAAGGCGTGCCAACCCTGAATACGGATTGGTGGAATTATGGCGGTATCACGCGGAGTGTAAAACTCATTGAGTTACCAGCTGTGGCTATCCGTGATTATGTAATTCAATTAAAGCCGGGGATTGAAAAGAATGCTGAGGTGGAGGGCTGGATAAAACTGGATAGCGTGATCAGCGGAGATCAGGTAAGGATTGAAATTCCTGCACTAAAACTGAATAAGGTGTTTCCTGTAACTGGGAAAAAAATTCCGGTTCATTTCATACTTCCTTCCTTTCAACATTGGTCCCCGGAAAATCCTGTTTGTTATCAGGTTATCATCAGTAATGGCTCAGACAGAATAGAAGAAAAAATTGGCTTTCGAACTATTGAAACCCGGGGCCGTGAGATTTTACTGAACGGGAAGCCTGTTTTCCTTCGCGGTGTCTGCATTCATGAAGAAATACCGCAGGAGGGAAGGCGTGCCTATAGTCAGCAGGATGCCATACAATTACTCGGGTGGGCGAAGGAATTGGGTTGTAATATGGTTCGTTTAGTGCATTATCCGCATGATGAGAGCATGACGCGTATGGCGGATTCTTTGGGAATCATGGTCTGGTCTGAGATTCCGGTGTACTGGACCATTGATTTTGCGAATGCAGCGGTGCTGGAAAATGCAGAAAAGCAACTGACCGAAATGATAACGCGGGATCATAACCGCGCCAGCATCATTATCTGGTCCGTCGGAAATGAAACGCCGGTAAGTGCAACCCGAACCCATTTCATGAAAACGCTGGTAGATTCAGCGAAGATTACGGATCCAACCCGTTTGTTGACGGCTGCGCTGGAAGTGAACCTTCATGCCAATCAACAAACAAGGATGGTTGATGATCCATTGGGTGAATATCTGGATCTGATTGCATTCAATGAATATCTTGGCTGGTATGGAGGAACGCCGGCGAGTTGCAGAACGGCGAACTGGGGAACAAAATATGACAAACCATTTTTTATAAGCGAAACGGGTGCTGAAGCACTGGGCGGTTTTCATGCTGATTCGCTTACCATCTGGAGCGAGGAATATCAGGAATGGTATTTCAGGGAACAGGTTGCCATGTTAAAACGTATGCCGGTGGGATTTTCAGGTGTATCTCCCTGGATACTGGCGGATTTCCGTTCGCCCCGCAGGAATAATCCGGTTTATCAGGAGGGTTGGAACAGAAAGGGCCTGATTGACCAGCAGGGCAGAAAAAAGAAAGCATTTTTTATTTTGAAGAGATACTATGAGGAGATTGAAAAAAAACATTGAGTCCGGGGGCGCAATTGTCCAACCCCAATTGTAAGCGGATGCATCAAAACCAGCTTTGAGTGATCCGGTATCTGAGCAAACTTTTGCTTATCCGGAACCCGGTCTAAGTGTTGGATTTATTTCAGCTCTTTCCAGGCTTCAATGATTTCTTCAGCATGGGTGCTGCTCTTGGGTTTCTCGAAAATTTTCCTGATGACTCCATGTTCGTCAATGAGAAAGGTAGTGCGGATCAATCCCATATAATCCTTCCCAAACAATTGTTTTTCTCCCCAAACACCGTATTTATCAATGATGACATGATCGGGATCGGCAATCAATGTGAAGGGCAGATGAAATTTATTCATAAATTTCTTATGACTTTTTTCATTGTCCGGACTGATGCCCAGAATTACAAACCCCTGTTTCTTGAGTAAGGAGTAATTGTCCCTGAGATTACAGGCTTCTATTGTGCAGGTTGGTGTATCATCCTGGGGATAAAAATAAAGGATAACCCGTCTGCCTTTAAAATCAGACAAGGATACTTTCTTTCCGTTTTGATCATTGCCCGCAAAAACCGGGGCTTTTTCACCTTCTTTCAAATTTGTCATAACAATATATTGAAGCTGAAAAGGCCGGATAAATATCCAGCCTTTTTATGCAATGGACGATGGAATTAAACTCTTGCAGAAAGCTCTTTTCCCGCTTTAAATTTCGCTACTTTTTTTGCCTTGATCTTAATCGTTGCGCCGGTTTGCGGATTCCTGCCGTTTCTTGCCGCACGTTTGGATACCGAGAAAGTGCCGAATCCAACGAGCGTTACCTTGTCGCCTTTTTTAAGCGTTTTTCCGACTGCTTCTGTAAAGGAATCCAGGGTAGCTCCCGCTTGTGTTTTAGTGATACCGACATCTTCAGAGATTCTGGCAATCAATTCAGCTTTGTTCATGGATTTATTTTTTAAAGATTCTGTTAAAGAACAAATATAAGCGCTATGCGGATGGCAGAAGCGTTTCCCGGATAATATTTTGAATTTGCTATTTATTTTCCGGATATCCTTTGCTTATCCAGTCTGTTTTTATATTGTGCTGAATATTCAACAACCGCTGATTCGTAAATCCCATTTCGTTCATCAGGGTAAATGCGGGGCGTATATTGGGACAATGCTCGAATGGGCAACATCCGCAATAGATAACTATATCAGCGTTCCTGGAAAATTTTGCCAGCTGCAACTTTAACTTTTCATAGTTGCTTTTCTCATGAGCAGGACCCATATCCAGGGATCCCCGGATTAGGGCGCCTGGTCCCACGCATATCACTACAGGTTGCCTGGCTGCCGGATCATTGAGGACCCTGGCTAAATCTTCAGGGGCCAGTAATTGATTTTCTTTCCAGGGTTCTCCGTTGGTTTTTTGTTTAAAACCTGCCAGAGAAAACGCAGCGATGCCCAGAGAGAAGAACAGAAGCAAGGCAATAATTAGTTTCAGGCGGTTCATCGTTTTCCTCCTCCTCCGATTTTTAATTAAGCTTAAATGCGATCACTTTCTTAGCAAAAAAAGTGGGGGTATACAAAATGCGCTTAACCGGATCATAACCGATATCAGCCGTATTTATTTTTTCCAGATGTGTATCCAGCATGATCTGAACGCTTCCGTTGGCATGAACATAATAAATATAACCTATCCAGGAAGTGGCAATAAAATCACCGTTTCCAACAGGTTCGATGCCGTCTATGTCTGCGGATACCTCAGCAATCTTGGTAATCTTTTTATTTGCATCGGCCTTTAAAAGTTGGGGACCTTCCGCAAATATCAAATCATTCTTTATCGCTTTTAATCCATTTGCGCCCTTGATATTTTCAAGATACAAGGAAGGAATATCATTTTTTATTTTCCATATCCTGGAGGTTTTGGAATCCGAAACAAATACGACGCCCTGATCCGTAACAGTTATATCATTAAGACCGCTGGCTCCATCGATGGCAATTTTCTTCAGCACTTTTCCGGATGGAATTTCAGCCACGACTACCTCGGATATATCAGCCGCGTAAATTTTGTTGCCGAACCTGCCAAGGCCTTTGGGTGCATTCAATCCGGTGACCCAGGTAGAATCATAATGTTTGCCATCCGTGCTGAGCTTGGCAATTCCCCCTTTACCGTCAACATCCCAGGGGCCGCCGTTCACCAGGGATACATACAGTAAATTTTTACCAGGATCCGGAAGCACTGATTCCGGAACTGCAACGATCGAATCAGTCTCCCACAGTTTTACGAGTTTGTGATCTTGTGCATTTACCGATAATGCGGTAAAGAGAAGAATGGGCGCTATTATCTTTTTCATTATTTTATTTTTGACCTGCGGATATTAAAGTTATTATTCTTCGTTCATTTCCAGAATTTTATTTGATTCGCAAGTGCCTGGATGCCCGGTCGCCCAAGCTGTAAGTTGTGCCTGACCTTAATTGTAGAGTTTCTGTTCTTCCGAATAATAGGTTTTTCTTCCACTGCTGGGCTCCGTTAATATCGGAAATCCGGTTGCAGTTTCCTTTAACTGGGGGTTGTGGATTTTTAGAAAATCCCTCAACTCTCCTGCTATAATTTCAGGATTTTCTTTCCGGATTTGTTTTTCTGCGTTGGTTAAAACGGATCGGATCGAGGCTGCGAGTTTTGTAATTGCCGGTTTTGGGATTTTGTAGCAGATTGAAAATGGAGAAATGCGGGCCGACCAGAGGATCTCGTCAGCATAAGCATTTCCAATTCCCTGGATCATATCCTGATCAATCAAAAAATTCTTTATGGACGACCTGCTCCCGGATAATTTTTCCTGCAAAAAGGCCGCTGTTATTTTTTTTGACAATGCATCCGGCGCTTTGGGACTGGCTGGATTCAGACTGACATGGGCCATTCCCTGGAAATCTGTCAATGCCAATCCGGAACCATCCTTAAACCTGAGTTCAAGTACCGCATGTTTTGGTTTCTGTTTTTCTTCCAATAATTCCAATTTCCCGTGCAGCATCAGGTGCATGCCAAGAATGACCTTATTTGCAAAAAGAAACCGAAGCTCTTTTCCTTCCCGGTATATTTTTTTTATTTCTTGATTTTCCAATGCATCGCTAATTGCTTTTCCAGATTTTTTTATTCTGGAGCCGCTGGCAATCACCTTGGCTATTTTTTTGCCTGCAAGTGTCTTATCCAGATTGGAGCTGAATACCTGCAGATCGGGTAACTCGGGCATGTCGTTATAATTTGATTCCGATGATCAGGAATAAGGAACAAAGAACAAAAAGTATTATCATCAGCGGATAAATGAATTTTATCCAGGCCTTATAACTCACATTCGCCAGTGCGAGTGATGGTAATATCAATCCTGTTGGTGTAATAAAACTCATGATGCCCATCCCATATAAATAAGCGTTAACAATCTCACGACCGGGCACGCCGGCCGCCAAAGCCAGTGAGCCCATAATGGGCATCGTTACTACGGCCATTCCGGAAGAGGAAGAAATGAAAATAGTAAAGATAATGTAGAGGATGAGCATGATTATGATAAAGAGAGCAGGCGATAAATGGCTCACCAGGTTGGCAGAATAGTACAAAATTGTATCGCTGATATATCCATTATTAAGAATGATCGTCACCCCCCGCGCAGTGCCGACAATCAGGGATACGCCAAGCAGGGATTCTGCTCCCTGTATGAATTTGTTTATGAATGTCTTTTCCTTCATCCGGAGTATCAATGCTGTTATTATTGAAGAAACAAGAAAAAGAGCGGACATTTCCAGCAGCCACCACCCAAGAAATACAACTCCGAAAATCATCATCAGGAAAGTGCCGAGGAACATAAATAAGAGTAAGCGTGTCTTTGTACCAAGCGTTTGCTTTGTATTTGAGTCGTTTTCCAGAGTACCGTATGGGCTCTTCACGTTACCATCTGTGCGGTAAACCAGGGACAATTCAGGATTGGCTTTTATTTTCTTTGCATAGTTTAAAATATAGGCGATCGTTACAAAAGTGGATACAATGAACATCAGTATTCTTCCTGTTAGACCATCGGTCCAGTTTACCCCGGCCACCTGGGATGCTATAATCGTTGAAAATGGATTCGAGAAAGAAGAAAGTACTCCGAGATTGGTTCCTGCAAATATCACGGCCACAGGAACTATCAGGTCATACCCGGCTGCAAGAAAAAGAGGCGTCATTACAGGATAGAATACCAGCGCTTCTTCAGCCATACCGTAGGAAGCGCCTGCAAAAGAAAATAAAAAAGTGAGAATGATGATTAACCATTTCTCTTTCCCCCGCATATTATGGGAAAGCGCAAACAATGATTTTTCCAATGTGCCGGAAGAATTAAAAACATTCAGAAAGCCACCAATAAAAAGAATGAAAAATACAATTTCAACGGCGTCGTAAAGCCCTTTCAATGGCGCCTCAAGAATGGCTACAGGTCCCTGTCTGTTCTGCGGAAGCCTGTGGTAGGTACCAGGTATGGATACAGCTTTCCTTATATCGCCATTTTTGAATTTCTCTGCTCTGATGAGCATGTGGAGACTGTCAAGCGTTTTCTGAGCGAATGGGAGATGCGTTTGTTTTCCCGATTCGGTGACGACAAAGGAATTATTCTCAAAAGATAAGCTGTCGTACTGGCCCGCAGGCATCAGCCATGTTGCAATGGCCGCCACCACAATGACAAGCATTAGGACAACCAGCGGGGATGGAGGGGTTTTTTTGAGCATTTGATGAATGGTTATCTGTTCGCCTTGCAGTTTTAGTATGCTACTGATTCCACCCTTTCCAGAATCTGCGCCTTGGGACTAAAGATCACGCTGCCTTCAACTTTTTCCCATAGTTTGCGAAGGGCTGTAAGTGTTCTTTGAGCATCACTCAGGTTGTCAAATTCCAGGTCTATGATAACATAAAGAGGATCATCATCCGCCCGGTAAATATGATAACGTTTTATACCGGATTTTCTCCGGTCGATCGGATCAGAATCAAATGTCTTTTTCCAACCATCAAAATTGGGGACCTTGTGTTCAATGCGGAGAACGTGCATGGTTATCGGTTATCTGGTATTAAAGATAGGATTTAGAGAACACCGGTTTAGGACGAAGAAAATATTTGGGAGAGCGGTTAGGGATCAGGGGTATGAAATGCGTTTCTGAATTCATACTCAGCGGTAAACAGGTTTTTATTTTATGAAGGAGCATGCCCAAACAATTGACTTGCGGTAATCACTTGATTTTCACTTGATAATAATCAGATTGATAATTCATTGCATGTATAGTTAATCCCCGGAAACGTTTCGTAAATTTAGATTGATTATCATTAATTAAACTACCCGACTATGTCCGATTCAAAATCTTTGTCACAATTTGAAATGGCTCCGCTTGCCAGCCTCGACGAATGGGAGGAAGATGTATTAAAAAGATACCCGGAGGCAGGCATTCAGGCAAACACAAAACAAAAGGAGGAATTCCGGAATTATGAAGCGCCCGCAAGAGATACCGTGCGGGAATTTTACAGGTTGAATCATACCTATCAGACTTATGATTTTGTTCAGGAGAAAAGAGCGGATTTTCTTCAATTCAATAAAAGACAGATGCCGGTTTGGGATGCTTTTCAATTCCTGAATCAACTGGTGGATGATTCTGATCCTGATACTGACCTGGATCAGTTCCAGCATTTATTGCAGACCTCAGAAGCTATTCGTGCGGACGGCCACCCGGACTGGATGGTCATGGTTGGACTGATCCACGATATGGGTAAAGTGCTATGCCTTTTTGGAGAGCCACAGTGGGCTGTTGTCGGAGACACTTTTCCGGTTGGTTGTGCTCATTCGGAAAAAGTCGTTTATCCGGAATTTTTCGGCCAAAATCCGGATAGCCAAAGTGAAAAGTTCAAATCAACCAATGGTGTTTACGAACCCAATTGTGGATTGCGGAACGTAACCATGTCCTGGGGGCACGATGAATATGTTTATCAGATGATGAAAGATTCTTTGCCGGAATCTGCATTATATATGCTTCGCTACCATTCCTTTTATGCCTGGCACCGGGAAGGCGCATACGAATATTTGCTGGATGATCATGACCGGGAAATGCTGAAATGGGTGAAATTATTCAATCCTTACGATTTGTATTCCAAAAGCCCAAAGCCTCCGGATTGGAATGAACTAAGACCTTATTATGAAGGTTTGGTAAAAAAATACTTGCCGGAAACGTTAAGACTCTGATAATATTTATCAGGCGAAACCTTATTTAAACCAAACAATCAGCAAAATCACCCGTGCATAAATTACAGGCAGCAGACTATGTCGTGTTTTTTATATATTTCATAGTCGTCTCCGCCTACGGGTATTACGTTTATCACAAAAAGAAATACGCAACAACCGATTCCAAAGATTTCTTTCTGGCTGAAGGATCCCTAACCTGGTGGGCCATTGGCGCTTCCCTGATCGCTTCCAATATTTCTGCTGAACACTTTATCGGCATGTCGGGTTCGGGTTTTGCCCTGGGGCTGGCCATCTCATCATATGAATGGATGGCTGCCGCGACCCTGATCATTGTTGCCATTTTTATTCTTCCGATTTATCTGAAGAATAAAATATTTACTATGCCTCAATTTCTTTCCAGGCGCTATAATGACCGGGTAAGTACCATTATGGCTATATTTTGGTTATTGGTTTATGTTTTTGTAAACCTGACTTCCATTATTTATCTGGGTGCCCTGGCCATTACTTCCATATCCGATATTTCTTTTGGCTGGAGCGTTGCGGGACTCAGCATATTTTCCATTATTGTTACCCTGGGTGGAATGAAAGTGATTGGATATACAGATGTCATCCAGGTGTTGGTATTGATTGTCGGCGGTCTTGTTACTACTTATCTGGCACTTAATCTGCTTTCCGAACATTTCGGTTTTGGAAGAGATGTTCTGAAAGGGCTTTCCATTTTAAGAAAAGAAGCCCCGGATCATTTCCACATGATATTTCACAAGGGCGATCCGTATTTTCAGGTCCTTCCGGGTATGTCCGTACTAGTGGGTGGATTATGGATCAATAACCTGGCTTACTGGGGATGCAATCAGTACATTATCCAGCGTGCGCTGGGGGCGAATCTGAAAACCGCAAGAAGCGGAATTCTTTTTGCCGCATTCCTGAAATTGCTTGTTCCCTTAATTGTAGTATTGCCTGGTATAACGATGTTTGTGTTGCATAAGAACGGATTGTTTCAACAGGAAATGGTGCAGGGCGGCGTGCTTAAACCGGATCATGCTTACCCGACCCTGATGAATCTTTTACCAGCAGGATTGAAAGGTGTAGCTTTTGCAGCATTAACGGCAGCCGTTGTAGCCTCGCTCGCAGGGAAGGCCAATAGTATTTCAACCATTTTTTCTCTGGATATTTACAAAAAATTTGTCAACCGGGAAGCATCTGAAAAACAATTGGTGGGTATTGGGAAATGGGTAGTTATTGTGGCGATGGCGATTGCCGCGCTGATTGCGCCAGCGCTGAAAAACCTTGATCAGGCATATCAATTTATCCAGGAGTATGTGGGATTTATATCGCCGGGTGTGTTGGCAATTTTTCTGATGGGCTTTTTCTGGAAGCGAACAACCGCAGCCGCTGCGCTTACGGGCACCTTACTCACAATTCCCATTTCAACTGTGCTGAAATTTTTACCCACATGGACCGGTGGGGCTTTTCCTGATTTTCCTTTTTTGGACAGAATGTCCATCACTTTTGTGATTATTGTGGCCATAATGATAATCATTAGTCTGGCCAAACCCGCGAAGGATGTTGCTGCGCACACGATAGTAATCGACAAAAAAGAATTTATCGTATCGCCTGCTTTTATTGTAGGATCCATGATCATACTGGGGATCCTGGCTGCCTTATATACCGTGTATTGGTGATCCCGGCATGGCCATTGATGATAGAATAAAGAGAAAAGCATAATTTTGGTTCTCCAATTCGCTTCTTTCTACCAGGATCTTTTAATAACCACGCATTATGAACAAGAAAATTTACACGCCTGTTGTAATCGTTGTGCTCGCATTATTATTAGGAAGTTGTGTTCCTACCAGAAAGTATGAGGCATCCCAGATGGCATTAAAGTCGGCAAGGAACGATAGCGCGCTGCTTGCGGCCAAGGTAAGTACACTGGAGTCGAATGTTTCCCAATTAAAAGGACAAGTAAACGACCTGAGTGGCCAGATCAGCGATCTCACGAACAAGGCCGGACAACTTTCTTCGGATGCTGCGAACAAGCAATCGCAGTTGACCAAGAGCCAGGCAGAACTGCAGAACCAGCAACAAAGGCTGGCCCATTTGCAGGCCCTGATGGACCAGCAGCAAAAAGCTACCCAGGAGATCAGGCAAAAAATGGCCGATGCTCTTGTTGGATTTAAATCAAATGAACTCTCTGTTTCCATCAAGAACGGTAAAGTATATGTCAGCCTTCAGGAAAACCTGCTGTTCCCGTCCGGCAGCGCCGTGGTGAACCCGAACGGCAAGGTAGCGTTGGGCAAACTTGCCGCGGTCCTGAACTCGAATCCAGATATCACGGTAGACATTGAAGGGCATACCGATTCTATTCCCATTCGCGGGAAATATAAGGATAACTGGGACCTAAGCACGGCCCGGGCCAATTCCATAGTTCGGATCTTAACGCAGGATTATTCGGTGGATCCGGTGAGGGTAATTGCCTCCGGACATAGCCTGTATGATCCGGTACAGCCAAACAGCTCATCTGAAGGAAGAGCGCTTAACAGAAGAACTGAAATCATCCTTTCTCCCAAACTCGATGAGCTGTATAAGTTATTGGAGACGCCGAATACTTAAAAAGTAAAAAGTAAAAATTAAAAAGTAAAAAATGGAGGCCGATGGGCCGGAATCCCAAGGATCAGGGTCTATTTTTTACTTTTTACTTTCTCAATAGTACCTCCCCACATACTTATCCTCTACAATCGCTTTTTTCAATTCGAACGGATCGATGGCTCCTTCTTTCGCATATACGATTTTCCCACCGGGTTCAACGAGCAGGGTATAGGGCAAAGCGCCCTGCCATTTTGGATCTATGGCATCTATGAGGTCGTACTTATTATCGCCAGCAAAAATATAATTCGTAACGGAAGACTCCTGCTTTTTCAGAAATTCGAGCGCCTTGTTTTGTTTTGGCAGTTCATCTGCGCTTATGCTGATAAATTCAAAATCCCTTTTGCGGTACATCCGGTTCATTGTAATGAACTCAGGGAATTCGTTGACGCAGGGGCCACACCAGGTGGCCCAGACATTGATCAGCCGCAGTTTATCCGAATTGTTTTTCAACAGAGCCCTGATTCCTGTCACATTGATGGTATCCAGGCTCACGGGCTCTTGCGCCCATTCTTCCTTTGCTTTGTTGATCCAGCTGCTTTTTTCCGCCCATTTAATGGAACATCCAAATACTTTTGTTGTGGCTACAGAAACAGGTTTACCCGCAAGCAACGCATCAATGGCATTCCTGGCATCAAACTCCGTAGGCGTTTTAGTGGGTTTTTCCATATTATCTATCCGCCCGCTATAGCAGAGTATCCTGCTTTTGTCGAAAATAAACACATGTGGAGTCGCAATCGGACCATAGGCCAGGGAAGCTTTTTCGGTAGCTCCGTCATATAAGTAAGGGAAATTAAATTTCTTCTCTTTGGCCCTTACTTTCATTTCCTCAAAGGAATCGCCCATATCCGTGTATCCCAGCTCATCCAGGTTTATGGAACTGGGGTCATTGGGCATGATAGCAACGACAGCAACATTCCTTGGCGCATAGTCGCGCTTCAACCGGATGATCCGGTCTTCATATGCCTGCGCTGTCGGGCAATGATCACAGGTAAATACGATCACTAATACATCGGCCTTGCTGAAAGAAGCCAGCGAATAGGTTTTTCCATCCGTTCCAGGTAAACTGAAGTCCGGAGCCTTCGATCCGATGGGCAATGTTTTATGTTCTCCGGGAAAACGATATTTTAAAGCCAGATGGGTCTTAAACGCAGATATGCCCGCGATCAGCACCAGGCCAAACAAAAAAAGAAATGCGGTTTTCATACCCCGGAATTTTAAAAAGGTTGCCATAGTATAACAAAAGGTAGCCATTTTTAAAAAAACTAGATCCCCGAAGCGAAAAAATATTTAAGGTTGAAGTAGGGTTGATGTGGTGGTACAGGAAAACAGGATAATAGTTTTTTGTCTGAAGTAGTACTGAAGTAGTTAAAACATAGAAATTTGTTTTAAAGATCCTACATTTATAAAACAGAAACCGATTGCCCAGCTTAAATTATTACCATGACATCGAGAAGAGTATTCATTAAATCTGCCTCTGCATTATCTGCTGCCGTGCTGGTAAAAGGCCCGCTTACTGCTTTTCAGGAACCGACCCTGATCGGATTGCAATTGTATACGGTAAGGAATGCCATGCAGCAGGACCCTGTACAAACGCTGGAAAAAGTAGCGAAAATCGGGTATAACTCAATTGAATCGGCTACTTATACCGGATCGCAGAAGTTCTATGGAATGGATCCTGCAAGCTTTAAGAAAGTATTGAATGATAACGGATTGGTAATTCCAAGTGGCCATTACAGGCTGGGGGAAGAAAAAACACCATCCGTTGTAAATGGAACTATGCTTCACGAGTGGCAGAAAGCAGTGGATGATGCGTCTGCAGTCGGCATGAAGTATATGGTCTGCGCCTATCTTTCAGAACAGGAACGAGGGGGATTGGATCATTACAAAGCACTGGCTGAAGAGTTTAATAAAGCAGGGGAGACCTGCAAAAGATCGGGGATTCAGTTCTGTTATCATAACCACAACTTCGAGTTCGTGGCCCAGGACGGTGTATTACCCTATCATATATTGCTGGACAGCACTGATAAAGACCTTGTAAAAATGGAAATGGATCTGTATTGGGTTAAGAAAGCCGGCCAGGAACCTATTGAGATATTTAAGAAACATCCCGGAAGATTTCCACTCTGGCATGTGAAAGATATGTCCAATACGCCTGAACAGACCTTTACTGAAGTGGGCAACGGCATCATTGATTTTAAAACCATATTTAAATATAAGGACCTGGCGGGCATGAAATATTTCTTCGTGGAGCAGGATATATGCCCGGGGTCTCCGTTCGACAGCATCACGCAAAGTTATAACTACATTAAGAAAAACCTGGTTTAATAGGTATTCCCGGCAGCTGATTTACCGGCTGAAGAAAATGACATCAGAAAATCAAATAAATTGGTTTCGGTACTGATCTTCAGTTTTTTTCTCAGCCGGTATCTGCCGATTTCAACGCCCCTTACAGATATACTTTCGAGCTGTGCAATCTCCTTGCTGGATAAATTCATGCGCAGGTAGGCACAGAGCTTGAGTTCATGCGGACTCAGGTGCGGATAGGTTAATTTTATATGGCTTAAAAAGTCGCTGTGCACATGATCGAAGTGCTGCGCGAATTGTTCCCAATCCTTATCCATTTTATTTTCCTCACTCAGGATGCGCATGATTCTCTTGAATTCATCCGGAGCGGCATGTCCATTCGCATTCTTTTTAATGCGGCTCATCTCTTCTTTAATATTCCCAAGTAATTCTCCTTTTTGCACGAGATGCATGGCCGTGGATGCGAGTTCCGTATTCTTATACTCTATTTCTGCTTCCAGTCTTTCATTTCGAAGCTTCACAATTTCCTTTTCAGATTTTTCCATTTCCAACTCGTGCAGATAGGTGAGCCTCCGTTGTTCTTCCTCATATTTCTCCTGTTGCTTGCTGAATAGTCTCTTCTGCCGCCTGATAACCAGGTAAATTATTTCAGCCAGCAGGAAAATATAGATCAGGTAGGCTCCGGTGGTTTGATACCATGGCGGGAGCACAATAAAAGCGTAGAGATCCAAAGGAGATTCGCTGCCCAGGTTATTTTTTGCTTTCACCTGGAATTCATATTTCCCGGGAGGCAGGTTGGTGTACTCTTTTTCTGTTTTTTTCGACCAGTCCGACCAATAAGTATCGAACCCTTTTAGAAAATAGCTGTACTCTACATTGCTTTGCTGTGCATAAATCGGGGCAGAATATTCGAAATGAAGGGAATTTCTGTTGCGGGCCACGCTGGGGATTTCGTTCTCGGGCTGAGGATACTGCTGATTGATTTCTCCAAAATATCCTCCGAACAAAAGGCTGTCTGAATTGCCAAAGGCTCTCACCGAGCGGACCATCACCTGGACGGCGTATCTGTTCTTTTTGTATTCTTCATAATTGATATGATAGAATCCCTTTTCCGCGCCAACCAGGATATTTGTACTGTTATAGGGATAAACATTCTCTGTCCCACTCACCATTTTGCCATTTAACTCCGGGAAATAAATGATTCTGGGCGTTTTCCAGGAAAAGTCAATCACGCCCAAATTTTTGTCTTCCACAAACCAGATATTTCCAGATGAATCTTCTTTGAGATAACGGATATTCCGTTCACCAAAAAATCCGTAAAAATAACCTGAAGGCTCGAATCGGTCGGTTTTCGGATTGTATTCGTAGATTCCTTTCTCAGTTGCCACAACGATCCGGTTAAGAACCTTGAATAGTTGAATTTTCATTGCAGATGGAAGCCCGTCCTTTTCCGTGTACAATCTGGTGGTGGCCTGCTGCTGATTGGGGTGGAAATCGATCTTATACACTCCGCGGTATGGATGTCCTACCCATATAATATTGTTGTTGTCCATTTCGACAAACTGAGAAAATTCGGTAAAACCCGGGATATTCCCTTTTGAGATGAAGTGATTATCCCGCCATTCAAACAAATCAAGTCCCACATCATTTCCAGCAAGCACCAGTTTGCTGGGCAGTACATTGTAATAGGGCAAAAAACTATGATAACCTGTTCTCATGTTCAATCGCAACAAACGATCTCCTTTAATTTCATAGGCTCCATCATGATGACCCATCAAGAGATCGCCGTTAATATTCAAAAGGGTCCAGGATGAACCTTTTATATTCGCTATGGGAACAAAATCGCCATTAACAAAGCTGAGATCCGTCTTGCCCTTCAATGGGATTTTGTAAAATCCATTTGAAGTGCCCACATATAATTCATCCTTATAGATCACGGAAGTATAACCTTTGCCTTCATTCATTTTTTCGGGATAGATATGTTTAATGGCATTGTTGTAGGCTATAAAGTCAATCCCGTCGTCAAGCCCGAGCCAGAGATTATTGTCCCTGTCCAGAAATAGTGTAAGGATATTATTTATCTGTAAGCCTTCTTTCCTGGAGAGGTTCTGGATTACTTCACCCTTTTTATTAATTATATAGCAGCCATTCAGGTTCGTTCCGACAACGATCCAGTCCTTTGTAACTGGTATGGCAGTGAGGATGCGCTGATTCTGAAATGGATTTAAGTCTGCAAACCGGAAAGGGGAGAGCTTATCATTGTTCAATATATAGAAACCGGTAGTGATGGTGGTCAAAAACAAACTGTCTTTTCCGAAGGAGAATACAGAAGAAACCAGAAAATCCTGGGGAAGACGGCTCGTGTCCAGGAAAGATGTCCAGAGTCCGTTATTGAATTTCATAAGGCCGTTTCTCAGGTCCTGCGCAATAAGTGTATTGCTGCCCAGGCCCAGGAACTCCCATTCTGTGGTCGCGGGATAAACCGTAACGGAATTATGATTGTATTGAAAGATCTTTTCCCTGGATCTGAAAAAAATGTCGTTCCCCACACAGACAATATTCCATATATCGGTAAAAGAATTGCTATTCCTGGATATTAGGCTTTTTAAAGAGGTGAAGGCCAGTTTTCCAATCTTGTCAGGTGAGAAAAACCCAAAATCATCCTGTCCCCCTACATAGATCCGGTTGTCTTTTCCCATAGCCACGGAACGGACAATGGATTTATTGGGAAGGGAATATAATTTCCAGGAGGAGCCATCAAATGTTAACAGACCCTCCAGGTTGGCGAAATACATGATCCCGTTCTGATCTTCTACGACGCCCCGGTTTTCGGTGCCGGCATTGTAGGTTGAGTTGTAGTAGTTGATGATATCGGGGATACCAATTGGATTCTGCCCGTGGGATACACCCATTACCACAACAAGGAAAATGAAGATGCCGGCTTTCATGATGGAATCAATCTAAACCAAATATACAGGCAATGCGCTCAAAAAAATACAATGCTAACAACCCTTAGGTCACAGTCGCCCCGCTTCCCCTTTGAATCCATGCTATGATGTAGTGATGTTGTAGTAGAAAAAAAACGTTTCTGGCTATTTTTTATGTTGAAGTAGTATTGAAGTAGCAATAAAACGTATCTTAATTGTTCTGAAATCTAAATTCGCCTCTCCAGCGATTTCTCACCATTTAAATTTTTATCTTACATGAAGAAGTGTCTTGCCATTCTCATAATGATAGCTTCCCATTCCGCCAATGCCCAGGATAAAACTGTCGGAATTTTTGAGTCCCACTCCGATGTGGGAACCAATGTAAAGCCTGGAAACGCTACCTATATTCCTGAAACCGGGCAATATGTAATCTCAGGCGCCGGATACAATGTCTGGAACGATCACGATGAATTTCAGTTTGTTTGGAAGAAAATGAAGGGTGACTTCATTCTTTATGCCCGGGCAGAGTTCCTGGGGAACTGGGTGGGCTACCACCGGAAAGTGGGTTGGATGATACGCAAGTCGCTGGATGGCAATTCCCCCCATGTGAATGCCGTGGAGCACGGAGATGGGCTAACATCCCTGCAGTTCCGAAGAACAGCAGGCGCCCAAACAGAGGAAATCAAATTCAAACTTACCAAGGCGAATATTCTGGAACTGGAAAAAAAGGGGAATCAATACATTATGCGGGCGGCGATATATGGGGAACCTTTTTCAACCGATACGATCACTGGGATTGATCTGGGTGATGAGGTTTATGTTGGACTTTTTGTTGGCTCGCATAATCCGGATGTTATGGAAACCGGAATATTCAGCAATGTTCGCATAACTGTTCCTTTTAACGGAGAGGCGAATGGGAACACGGAAATGACCCTGGGCAGCAACCTGGAATTGCTGGAAGTGGCTTCGGGGAAAAGGGATATTGTCTATTCCGTTCCCTATTCCATTCAGGCACCTAACTGGAAGGCCGACGGAAAGAACATGATCTTTAATGATTATAAAGGGATCATGTATAATTTCGACCTTGATTCCAAGGTTCCCACTGCCATAAATACCGGAACCATAACCCACAATAACAATGATCATGTGATTTCATTCGATGGCAAGATGCTGGGTCTGAGCAATTTTGAAAGGTCACTGGGAGGTTCCATTATTTACACTGTTCCTATAGAAGGCGGCACGCCAAAACAAATTACACCCCGCGGGCCTTCTTATTTGCATGGTTGGTCCACTGATGGAAATTTCCTCGTGTTTTGCGGCGACCGCAATGGGGATTTCGATGTATATAAAATTCCATCCTCGGGCGGGAAAGAACTCAGGCTTACCAATTCCAAAGGATTGGATGACGGACCAGAATACAGTCCCGACGGGAAATATATCTATTTTAATTCTGTCAGATCGGGTTCTATGCAGATCTGGCGAATGAAACCGGACGGCTCCGATCAGGAGCAGGTAACCAACGATGAATTCAACAATTGGTTTGCGCATATTTCTCCCGACGGCAAATGGATCTGTTTTATTTCCTTTTTAAAGGAAGAAGTGAAACCGGATATCCATCCTCCCTACAAACATGTATATATCCGCCTGATGCCATTCAGCGGCGGGCCGCCAAAAGTGATCGCTTATTTTTACGGAGGCCAGGGCAGCATGAACACGCCCTCCTGGTCACCGGATGGTAAGAGAATTGCGTTCATCAGTAATACGAATCTGAAATGATAATTTGATAATTTTCAAATTCACGAATTTTCAAATTTGCCTTTCCACATATTCTTCCACATGCCTAACTAACTTTCCCATGTTTAAGCGCAACAACCATTTTCAAATTTTCAAATTTTCAAATTTTCAAATTCATCTCATTTCCAAATTAGCAAGCTGCCTCCTCCTCCTCCTTCCCGCTACTTTGCTTGCCCAGAACAAGCCGGTGAGCCAGGTGAAACTGGAAAGGTTTTTCCTTCAGTCGTCGGCAGTGATTGAGTCCGATGGTGAAGCTTTGTCGTCTACTGAATATAAAAGCGCAGATTACTGGTTCCCGGTAACCGTGCCCTCCACGGTACTTACAGGGCTGGTTCAAAATAAAGTCTATCCCGATCCCTATTCGGGTATGAACAATATGCTGATTCCGGACGCTTCTGATTCCTTTAACCACCAATACAACCTTGAGCAATACAGTTTTCTGCCGAATAATCCCAATCCCTGGAAAAAACCCTACTGGTACAGGACAGTTTTCCAGGTGCCGGCAGCCGATGCAGGAAAACGTTTTCAGCTGGTCTTTAAAGGCATCAACTATCGCGCAGCGGTCTGGCTGAACGGAAAACTGATTGCCGATTCTTCCGTGATGGTGGGTATGTTCGCCGAATACAGCCTTAACGTAAGCAGAGAAATAAGACCTGGAAAAGAAAATGCGATGGCTGTTGAAATATATCCCCTGGATTATCCGGGCCTTCCATCGCATCCGCAATTGAATGCATTGGGCGACTTTTACCCAAATGGAGGTCCTACAGGCGACATAGGTAAAAATGTTACCATGCTGAGTTCCGTGGGCTGGGACTGGATACCAGAGGTGCACGACCGGAATATGGGTATCTGGCAACCGGTTTACCTGCGTACTACAGGCCATACAACGATTACGCACCCTCAAATTATAACGGATCTGCCGGCGCTTCCGGATACTTCCGTTGCAAAAATCAGTTTGCGACTTACCCTTGACAATGACGAGCCGACCAGGCAGGAAGGAAATCTGAAAATTACGATATCACCGGAAAACTTTAAAGGACAGCTGGTATCCTTTATGAAAACCGCTGCCGTAAATGCGTCGGGCACCAGCTTGATAAGCCTGGGCCCGGACGAAATCCGTTCGTTGACCATCCATCAGCCAAGACTCTGGTGGCCTAACGGATATGGGAAACCGAATCTTTATCGTATCCGGATAGAGTACGTGCAGGGCGGGAGGCTGAGCGACGACACTTCTTTCATTTTCGGTATCCGCACAGTTTCTTCCAGAACGGCAAACGAGAATGGCTGGGTCAGAAGGGATTTCTATGTCAATGGAAAGCGGGTTCATCTGTTGGGTGGGGCCTGGGTGCCCGATATGATGCTAAACAGGGACCGGCTTCGCTACGATTACGAGCTGCATCTTTGCCGTAATGCAAACGTCAACCTGGTCAGGATCTGGGGGGGCGGCCTGGGAGAAACAGATGATTTTTATGAGCTGACAGACCGATACGGCCTTTTGGTATGGCAGGATTTCTGGATCACCGGTGATACCCATGGAGGATTTAAAGGGTCGGCCGACTGGCCTCTTGAAACGCATGTTTTCCTGGACAATGTGGTGAATACGATTTACCGTATACGGAATCATCCAAGCCTGCTGGTCTGGACAGGCGGAAACGAAGGGCATGCGCGCGAAGAATTATATAATGGCATGCGTGATAATGTGGCCTCTTTGGATGGCACCCGTCCATTCATTCCCTGTTCCTCCGGTTTTTCAAAAGCGCCTAAGGAGTGGAAAGGATCATGGCCCGATGATCAACCCGCCGGTGTATATAGCGGAGGCCCATATAGCTGGGTTGGGGAGCAACAATATTTTAAACTCGTGGACGGGGGCAGGGACTGGGTATTTAAAGATGAGACCGGCATTCCTTCCCAGCCACCCTATAATTCCCTTATTAAAATAATTCCGGACCTGGTGTCTGATACCACGCTTCCGTATCCGCTGAATAATACATGGGGTTATCACGATGCGTGTTCCGGGAATGGGAAGTACGATGTGTACTATAAGGATATGGAGAAACGCTTTGGAAAACCGGAGAACCTGAAAGATTTCTCCATAAAAATGCAGTTGCTGAATGCATCCGGATACCGGGCCATTTTTGAAGCGACCGGTCATAAATTAAATGAAACCGGTGGTGTGATGCTCTGGAAGCTGAATGCAGCTTTTCCAAGTGTCATCTGGCAGATCTATGACTGGTGGCTCGAACCGAATGCAGGCTATTATTTTATTCAGAATGCTTGCGAGCCCATACATGTGCAATTAAATTATGATGACTCGTCGGTCGCTGTTGTAAATCGCAGTTATTCGGCACAAAGTAATCTGGATTGCCAGGTGCATGTGTTTACCCTCGATGGCAAGTCCATTTATAATCACTCGCAAAAAGCAACCATTGCTGCCGAATCAGTTCAAGAAATGGTATCGTTGAACCAGGTCCTCCAAAAAACGCAGGGAATTTGTTTTGTGGTTCTTGACCTGATCGGTACGGAGGGCAAGACAGTTTCGCACAATGTATACTGGCTGAGTGCCGGCAATGATTTTAAGGAACTGAAACGAATGCCTTCGGCGCGGCTGGAAACCAGGATGTTGAAAACGGAGAGATCTCATGCCGAAAATAAATGGACCTTTGAGATACGGAACTCCTCTGATCAGCTGGCTTTCTTTATTAATCCACAGCTTTGGCAGGGAGGGGAGGAGATCATGCCCAGCTTCTGGTCAGCCAATTATTTTTCTCTTTCTCCCGGATCAAAAACAACGGTATCCGTTTCCTGTCCGGCAATATTATCCTCAAAAAACCCGTTGCTTAAGCTGGAAGGCTGGAATACATCAGGACAACAAATCGTTTTGAGCGAAACGAAATTATCCAATTAGACCTCGGCGTTCCTTATGATGTAATAATGAAGTATTCTTTCAGGCTAAAAACGGGGTTTTTGAGAAACTGATGTGGTATTGATGTAGTAAAAAATCTTGGTTAGCCGGAATTCGAGAATAGATTTGGCGACTAAACGCTGCATATGAAATTGCTTGTCGCTATTACAACTCTGCCTATTTTTTGTTGTATCTCTTCATTCTCTCAAACTGGTTCTTTAGGTATTTTTGAAAATCAGCAGGATATCGGTTATGTAAAGCATGCCGGATCAACTATCTACGACGAGGCCACGCAGTCTTACATCACAAAAGGTTCCGGTGCCAATATCTGGTTTAACGAGGATCAGTTTCACTATACCTATAAGAAAATGACCGGGGATTTTATCCTTACGGCCGATTTTGAGTTTACGGGTGATACCTCAGCAGCAGTCGGTCACCGCAAAATCGGTTGGATGGTCAGGGAATCTACAGCGGCAGATGCTGTGAGCATGAATGCATGCTCACATATCGATGGGCTGATCGCGTTGCAATGGCGCGAAATGAAAGGGGCATTTATGCAAGATCCCCAGGGAGAGATTTTCTATCAGAAAAGAGGATTGCAAACCATGCAGCTGGAGCGGAAGGGCAAGACCTTGATCATGCGAATAGCAAATCCGGGAGAGCCACTGCAATTTGTAGGGAAACACGATTTGAATGATCTGAAGGATACGGTACTGGCCGGATTATACATATGTGCACATGATTCCAATGCCCTGGTTTCCGCCCGCATTTGGAACGTAAGGATTGATCATCCCGTGGAGAATGTATATCAGCCAAATCCTTTGATGGTCAAACCGCCTTCAATGGAAGTCATGGGCAGCCGCCTTGAGATCATGGATGCAGCGAACGGGAACCGGAAGGTCATTTATGAATCGAAGGGACGTTTTGAAGCGCCCAACTGGATGCCCGACGGGAAAAAATTATTGTTCAATGATCACGGTTCCTTATATACAATCCCGGTGGAAGGTGGCGCGCCGGAGAAATTAAATACCGGATCCGCAGCTAAAATCAATAATGACCACGGTATTTCATTCGACGGAAAAACACTGGCCATCAGTAATTCCCGGGACGGAATGCCAGGAGGCGGTTCTTCCGTATATATATTACCGCTGACCGGCGGTGAGCCGAAACTGCTTACGGAACAAACACCTTCCTACTGGCACGGTTGGAATCCCAACAATAAGGAGGTCTGTTTTGTAGCGCAGCGCGGCACCAAGATTTACAACCTCTATAAACAATCCATCAACGGGGGCAAAGAAGTACAACTCACATTTAATACAAAGGGGCATGTGGATGGTCCGGAATATTCTCCCGACGGGAAATATATTTATTATAACGCAAACAAAACGGGCACCATGCAGATCTGGCGGATGAAGCCGGATGGGTCCGGACAGGAGCAAATAACTTTTGATCAGTATCATAACTGGTTTCCGCATATATCTCCTGATGGGAAATGGATTGTATTTATTTCTTTTCCTACGGACATAGATCCTAATTCACATCCATCCTATCAAAGAGTCATGCTTCGCCTCATGCCGGCGTCGGGTGGGGCTCCGAGAGTGGTGGCTAATTTATTTGGGGGACAGGGAACGCTGAACGCGCCTTCCTGGTCGCCGGACAGTAAAAGGATTGCTTTTGTCAGCAATTCGGATAAATAAATTACGGATCGGTAACGTATACCGAAAACGAGCAGGGTTCTGGAATTGTTATAGTAGAATACCTTTTGATAATAACTAAAACAACGATTGCTTATGCCAAAGAAAATAACCGGGCTGCACAAAATGAGTTGCATGCTTGTAGGGTTTCTCCTTTTTTCATGCGCCGTATTTGCCCAAAGAAAAATTACCGGAAGGGTAATTAATAAAACCAATCAACAACCTGTTACCAACGCAACAGTGCTTGTAAGAGGAACAGTGATCGCGACCCAAACTGATTCTTCCGGAGCTTTTAGCATAGAAGTTCCAAAAAACAACAGTGTGCTCGATATTTCATCCATTGGATTTGAAAGTGCGGGGATATCGGTTGCCGGGAAGACGGATATCGGCGAAATTCAACTCGCTATTTCTACCAGTGATCTGAACGAGGTTTTCGTGACCGGCTATACCTCCCAAAGAAAGCGGGATATCACCGGAGCAGTCGCTGTTGTCAATGTGGCCGAAATGAAAGAAACGCCATCAGGAAGTACCGAAGCTTTGCTGCAGGGACAGGCTTCGGGTGTTACCGTTTTCACAACCGGGGCGCCGGGCGGGGCCTCTGTGGTTCAGATCCGTGGTATCACTTCATCAGGCAATTCAGCGCCCCTTGTGCTCATTGACGGTGTGCCAGGAAGTATGCATGATATCAATTCAAATGATATTGAATCCATCCAGGTATTAAAAGACGCAGGCGGTGCTGCTATCTATGGCGTGCGCGGATCCAACGGGGTAATTGTTATTACTACCAGGCGAGGTGTGGGCAGAATGAGGATTTCTTATGACAGTTATGTAGGCACTCAAAGGCCTTTAAGTAAAAGCTGGGACCTTGCCACACCAACCCAGACTGGACAGGCTAAATGGGCGCAGGCCTTCAATGACGGGCTTACAGCTTCTGATCCACAATATGGGAGCGGGCCGACTCCGGTTGTGCCATATTATATAACACCAACCGGCGCTCCTCAGGGTGCTCCGAATACCAGTCTGGCGGACTATAACCTCTATACTAACCATATTACTTTGGCTGCGCAAAACGGCAATAATTGGTTCAACGATATATTCAAACCGGCGCTTATCATGAGTCATAATGTGTCTGTAAGCGGTGGAACCGGGAAATCGTCCTATTTCATGTCATTTAATTATTTCGATCAGGATGGCACATTGATCGAAACAAGTTTAAAACGTTATTCCGTACGTGCCAATTCTACTTTTAGTTTGATCGATGACCATGTCCGGGTGGGAGAAAATGCCTACGTAATCTACAAGACGAATCCAGGATATCTGAATGCCCCGGGTGTAAATAGCACGAATTCTATCAATGCTGCATATCAGCTTCCCAATATTATCCCAGTGCGCGATATCGCCGGAAATTATGCTGGCGGCATTTCACAGGGTCTTGGTAACGCATCCAACGCGGTGGCTATCCAGGAACGACAGGCAAACAATAAAAATCAGGATTATCAGGTGATAGGAAATGTGTTTGCCGAAGCTGATTTCCTGAAACACTTTACTTTCCACACCAGTGTGGGTGGATCATTCGATAACTATTATCTTAATGGGTTTGCTACAACACCCTATGAAAATGCTGAAAATAATCACGCTGCCAACCTCTATACAGAAACTTATGGTTCCAACTCCAGCCTGATCTGGACCAATACATTAAAATACAACAACGCTATAGGTAAACACAATCTTAGCATTCTTGGTGGTACCGAATATATTTATAATACCGGAAGGGGAAGCAATGCGACCAGGGGTAATTATTACATTACCGATTCAAGCAATTTAACTGTTTCACCAAATCTCTGGACGCTGAATTTTGGTCAGGCTTCCACCCAAACCAACAATTCAAGTATTGTTGGAGATAATGGCATTGTAACTCCATATCAGCTGGCTATTTTTTCGCTGTTTGCCAGGTTGGATTACAATTATGACGGGAAATATCTTTTGAGCGCAACCTTTCGCAGAGATGGTTCTTCTGTATTTGTCCCGGCCCAACGATATGGTAATTTCCCATCTATTACAGGAGGCTGGAGGATTTCGCAGGAATCATTTATGAAAAATGTTGATTGGATAAATGAACTCAAGATTCGCGGCGGTTGGGGCAAATTAGGATCCATCAGCAATATTAATCCAACCAATGCCTACACTTTATATGGGCAGGTGATCAATCAGTCTTACTATGATATCAATGGTACAAGTAATAATCCCGTAGCGGGTCTTTACGTCAGCCAGTATGGCAATCCCAATACGACCTGGGAGCAGGATATCCTGACCAATATTGGGTTTGACGCAACGATCATAAAAAATAAAATTGATTTCAGTTTTGATTGGTATAAAAAACTGATCAGCGGGTTGTTATTTATCCCGAAGGTTCCCGGAACCAATGGAGGCACACAGGATCCATTTTTAAATTCCGGCGATGTTCAGAATACGGGTATTGATATGTCACTTACCTATCACGGGTATATCCATAGTGATCTCAGGTTTGACTTGACCGGTACGTTTACGTCCTATAATAATAAGGTCGTCAGTCTTCCTCCCGGAACCCTGTACATAGATCAACCTACAGGTGCGCAAACGATCACGTCAAGGATACAGCCGGGGGAACCCCTTGGCGAATTCTTTGGTTACAAAGTTATCGGATTGTTCCAAAGTTATGCTGACGTGAAGAATTCTCCCAAGCAACAGGATGCCGCCCCCGGCAGATTTAAGTACGCAGATGTGAATCATGATGGAGTGATTGATAATAATGACAGAACCTTCTTTGGTAATCCAAATCCAAAATTTAGCGCGGGCCTGAATATTTCGGTGGATTATAAAAACTTTGATTTCTACATGTTCTTGTATGCTTCTGTAGGCAATGATATTCTGAATTCAGTTAAGGGGTCAACCGATTTCCCCCAGGGTTTTGGTAACCAGATAAGCAAGAATGTGGCCGTCAATTCAGCAAAGCTTATTGGCTCAAACGGCCAGCCAACCAACATCAACGATTCTTCAGCCCATGTTGCGAATCCCGGGACGAATATCCCCATGCTAGAACAAAGTGCCAATTTCAGCAATTCGGGTGTATTTAATTCTTATACGATGGAAAGTGGTTCTTTTCTCAGGTGCAGAAACCTAACCATTGGCTATAATTTCGTTTCCAGCGCACTTCAGCGTTTGCATTTTGATAAACTAAGGATATATGTTCAGGCGCTGAATCTGTTTACGATCACAAAATATTCAGGATTGGATCCGGAATTGAATCCCGGCACCAATACGGTATTTGGCATTGATGGCGGTGTGTATCCGAATAATCAAAAAACATATAATGTAGGGGTAAATATTACAATACATTAATTCATTTTATAAAATCAGATTTATATGAGAAATATATTCAGATGGAAACTACCTGCTGCATGTGTGCTTATTGCAATTATAATTCATGCCTGCAGCAATAAATTAAATCTACAGCCACAGGGATCCCTGCTCGCTTCAAATGTTAATAATAATTCCGGGGTGCAGGGATTATTAATCGGCGCCTATTCACTTTTGTCAGGTGAAAATGTACCCGGTCAAAATCTTGGAAACGGAAGCGGCGCCTCCAATTATGTATATGGTAATGAAGCTGCCGACGATGCATATAAGGGTTCTACTCCATCGGATCAACCTGACGCGATACCGATCCTGACCTGGTCATTGTCGCAAGCAGGAACCAGCTCTTACCTGGATGAAAAATGGGTAGTGCTTTATTCGGGTATTCAACGTGCCAATGATGTAATCCGCACGCTTCGCCTGTCCCCAACCATCTCCGCGCCAGACACGGTGGAATATGTGGCGGAAGCCAGGTTCCTTCGTGGTTTTTACCATCTGGAAGGGAAAAAAATGTGGAACAATTTCCCTTACGTGGATGAAAGCATTTCCTATGTAAGTGGTAATCTGGATGTACCTAATATCGTCGGTGGGGCTTATATAGATATATGGCCAAAAATAGAAGCGGATCTAAGTTATGCCGTGGCCAATTTGCCAGGCACGCAACCCAATATCGGAAGGGTAAATAAATGGGCAGCGATGGCTTTTCTGGCAAAGGCCTATATGTACGAACACAAGTATTCTGATGCAAAGCCCTTATTGGATCAGATTATTTCCAGCGGCACCAATTATAACGGAACACATTATTCACTCGAGCCGCTGTATGAAAGCAATTTCAACCCTGCTCAAAAGAATGGACCTGAGAGTGTTTTTGCCTGTCAGACTTCTGTAAACGACGGGTCTTCCATTGCAACCAACGGGGGAAATGGCGATACCGGCGATGAATTAAATTTTCCTTATAATCACGGTCCGGGTTGTTGCGGGTTTGATAACCCATCATGGAATCTGGTGCAAGCTTATAAAACAGATGCAAACGGACTTCCTCTATTGGATGGGAGTTTTAACAATCCTCCATTGGTGAGCAGTAATACCGGGCCATGGGCCGGAACTGTGGATCCGCGACTTGACTGGGCTGTCGGCAGGCCGGGCAAGCCTTATTTTGATTGGGGGATCATTGATACGACCTGGATTCGCGACCAGACAAACGATGGATTTTTTGTTCCTAAGAAGAATAGCTACGCCCTCAGCCAGCAGGGTACTTATTCTTCTACAGAAACCGTATTCTGGGGAGCTGCCGAAGTGGATGCGAATAATATAAACCTTTGCCGATATGCAGATGTCTTGTTATGGGATGCCGAATGCGAGGCGCAAATCGGTAGCCTGGATCAGGCCGAAGCGTATGTAAATATGGTTCGTCAAAGAGCGGCTAACCCGGTTGGGTATGTCTATTTGAATGCTACTTATGATGCGGCCCACAGCATGTACGCTCCCCAAACGACACCTGCTGATAATTATAAAGTAAGTCCGTATCCCCCCGGTGCTTTTAGCACTCAGGGCCTGGCTTATGCAATAACAGCAATTCAAATGGAAAGAAGGTTGGAACTGGCTATTGAAGGCCATCGTTTCTTCGACCTCGCAAGATATGACAATGGTACTGGCTCCATGGCTGCTACGTTGAACGCCTATGTTGGCATTGAAAAAACCAGGCATTCATTTTATCTGGTTAACAATACGGCTCAATTTACAAAAGGGGTGAATGAGTATTTTGCCATACCTCAGGTTGAATTAGACGCTGAAAATGCTACCGGGAAAATATTCCTGAAGCAGAACCCGGGGTATCAGTAAACGACTTGAAGGTGTATCAATGGTAGCAATTAAGAGGGCCCGCAAGGAATTGCGGGTCCTTCTTTTTATGAATTTAGAAGCTAACGGTTACCATGGAACGCTGTTTTTTCCCATGGGTAATTTGCAGGCCACGCGAAACAGGCCGCGAATAGCCGTTTCGGGATTTATATATTTAATTAACTTTGCTAAAATTTAATTTTATGGGAGTTGATGCTAAAAATATTGCCACCTTTCTTCTCGGCGCAGCCGCAGGCCTTGCCGCTCATAAATATATGACCATGACGCCTGAAGAAAAGGAGAAATTGGCAGCCAGCCTGAAAGACAAAGCACATCAGTTCAAGGACGAAGCAGAAAATGCAGCGGACAAAGCCAAGGACTATTTTTCAGAATTGAAAACGAAAGGCGGAGAAGCATTAAAGACCCACTTTCCCGAAGCTGATAAAATAATGCAGAATTTGTTTGGAAAAAAGAATAGCGGCGGTGCGGGGTATTAATTATTTCAGCTTCAAAACCACGCCCACCTGAAAATTCGTAATATCATATCCGGCTTCGGCGTTGAATCCAAACTGGGGTGAAATAAAATAGGAAGCGCCGACAAAGCCGCCCAATACCGGGATCACTGTATTGTAATCATAATTCATATCATTGAAATATCCGTAGTGGTGAAAGCCAATGCCGGCAGAAAATCCGGCATAAGTATCCAAACCCGGAATCTGCCATCCATAATGCCAGGCCGATCTTGCAGCAATGACAAAAGTGCTGGCCCGGTAATTTGAATAACCATTATAGGCTCCGCCACTGGCAAACGAACCACCAATTTCCGGCCCTAAGCTGATGACTCCCGGACCCGCCTGCCACAATCCCCATTCGGCCGCAACCTTGAACCCAAAACCGGTACCGTAGCTGTCCCCCCTGTAATCTGCGCCAAGTCCAACGCCAACGTTAACTACCGTGGTGCCTACCTGTACCGGAGTTACGTCCCCGTGACTATTGCGATAGGATTGAGCATAGCCGGAATTAGACCAGGCAACGAGTCCAGTAACAATTAAAAAAGCCGGTATAAGTTTGATTTTTTTCATATTGCAAATATAATTATCAGTATAACTAAAAAAAAAGGGCCAGGATAGAAATCCAGCCCGGTTTAAAAATCCAATATCCTATGAAAAACCATGATTGAGAGAACAAGCCATGTACCATTATCAACGTATACAGATATAATTAATTTATATTATTTGTTATATATTACTAATCATAAATTTACCTGCTTAATTTTGAAGAATTGTCCCCGGTATTTTCCCGGTCACCCAGCATGAGGACCCATGAATTATTCTCTACTGTGGATATTTTAGCCCATGTATACCGTTCCGGGCACGAGTTTTTTAGCATATGATTGGCTAATCCAGCTAAAATGTAAAACTTATGAAGGAAAAATCAAACGAATCCACACCTCAGCGTCCGGAAGGAGAACGCGCAATTGATGCAGCCTTAGTTAGTCTGGATCTCACACATTATATGGAGGAAATAAAGAAGGAACCAACCTGGAAGGATAGTGACCGCAATGCAATAACTATTTTCAAATCAGATCATTTGCGGCTTTTGCTGATTGCCCTGCATTCCGGAGCTGAAATGCCCCGCCACACGGCATCTGGAATAATCAATCTACAGATTCTGGAAGGGCATATCCTTTTTCAAACGGACCAGCAATCTGCGGATTTGAAAAAAGGCCAGGTCATCGTACTTCATGAAGGTATTCCGCACAGTGTAACTGCAAAATCCGAAACGGTTTTCTTACTTTCGATCAGTGTCTGTTGAATGCTGAACTCCCTGGCATAAGTTTTAATGCAATGTTGATTAAAAAATGGACAAAATACATAACGATAATCTTTCTGGCTTAAACGAAGGCGCACTTTATCCCAACCAGCCATTAAAGTATTTAACCGCTTCTTCCATTATCGGTGATAAAGTGAGGAACGGGAAAGACGAACACCTGGGCGAGATCAAAGATATCATGCTGGATATCCATACCGGCAGGATCGATTACTTTGTAGTTGAATACGGAGGCTTTCTGGGTATCGGCATAAAATATTTTGCGGTCCCTTTCAGGTTTCTCCGGGTGGATGCGGAAAGAAAGATGTTTATTCTCGATCAACCCAGGGAAGTGCTGGAAAAAGCCCCTGGGTTTGATATGGATCACTGGCCGGATACAAATCTGCCGCTCGACAAGGTCCAAAGTTACTGGCAATTTATTTGATCAGGAGAAGTTGCGAAACAGCTTTATTTTTCCCCAGCCAGACCTTCTGCACGATCAGCCATATCATCGGCGTCGCCTTCCATTTTGTCTTTTATATCTTCCAGACAACCCATCAGCTTTTCCCAGGTCTCTGAACCCTTGGCAGGGGCGATCAGGATCCCAATGCCGATTCCAAGTAATAGGGTGAGCAATGTCTTGTTCATATATTTTGTTTTTGTTCGTGATTCAAATCTTGAGCCAGCTACTAACGCAAACCTAAAGGTAGATTGTATCCGGCGGCTGTTGCCAGAATGATTTCCATTCACTATTCATGATTACCTTCGGTCGATCAACAATCGACAGACCATGAATCTAAAAAAAGCAGCGATTTTCCTGATGGGTCTATTTTCTTTTCTCCTTCTGATGAGTCAGGATACCCAAAAGCTTTCCGTAACCATGAAATCCGTAACGGTGAATTTCATGCTTGATGAAAATGGAAAACCTGCTTACGATGTATCTTATGGCAGCAAACAAATCATCAGGCCATCCCATATGGGATTTGTACTATCGGATCAGGATACTTTTGATGCTGGCTTTGTTCTGCTTGGTTCCGAAAAGAATTCGCATGACGAAACCTGGAATCCCGTTTGGGGGGAAGTTCATTCCATAAGGGATCATTACGAACAGCTTATTGTTCACTTGAAACAAAAGACCAGCAACCGCCTGCTCGATATTATATTTCGGGTATTTGAGGATGGAATTGGATTTCGATATTATTTCCCCGTACAAGCGTTTCTGAAATATTTTATTGTCACCAATGAAGAAACGCAATTCAGATTGGCCGGCGATCACAAAGCGTTTTGGATACCCGGGGATTTTGATACGAATGAGTATCCGTACACTGTTTCAAACATCAGCGAGGTTGATAATAAAAATATGGTGGATATCAGCACAGCGATTGCTGTGCGGGTTGCCCCGGACAGGTATGCAGTGCAGACTCCGTTGATGATGAAGACAGCAGATGGTTTGTATATCAATATCCATGAGGCTGCCCTTCTTCATTATCCAGCGATGCAACTTCATGTTGACCGAGCCACTTATGAACTAACTTCCAGTCTCGTGCCAGATGCTTTTGGCAACAAGGCGTATCTGCATGCGCCGTTCGCTACACCCTGGAGGACAATTATCGTTAGTGACAAAGCGACTGATATTCTTTCCTCCAGGATTATCCTGAACCTGAATGCGCCCAACGTGATAGGCGATACATCCTGGATCAGGCCCATGAAATTTGTGGGTGTGTGGTGGGAAATGCAAACTGGAAAAAGTGGCTGGAACTATTCGGATTATCCTGACAGCACCGACGCAGCAGGTAACCTTTTACCCAATCACCGGCACGGGGCCAATACCGCCAACGTAAAAAAATATATTGACTTTGCCGCTGCCAATGGAATTCAAGGCGTGTTGGTGGAAGGATGGGATATAGGATGGGAGGATTGGTTTGGAAACTGGAAAGAAAATGTTTTTGACTTTGTCACGCCCTATCCTGATTTCGATGTGAATGCTTTGCAGGCCTATGCTGCATCCAAAGGCGTACAACTGATCATGCACAATGAAACCTCGGGCTCAGCAACCAATTATGAAAGGCAGATGGATACGGCTTTCCGCTTTATGGTTAGTCACGGATATCATTCGGTAAAAACGGGATACGTGGGAAGGATCATTCCGAGAGGTGAACATCACGATGGTCAATGGATGGTGGATCACTATCAGCGCGTTGCTGAAAAAGCAGCTTACTATCACGTGATGCTGGACGCGCATGAACCTGTTCGTCCAACAGGTTTGCAAAGGACCTATCCGAACTGGATGGCCTGCGAAGCGGCGCGTGGAAATGAGTACAATGCATTCAGCAATGGAAATACACCCGAACATGAAACCATTCTTCCGTTTACGCGGCTGATGGGCGGCCCGATGGATTATACACCAGGCATATTTAAATTAACACATTATTCCTCGGATACCAGCAGAAGGATACACAGCACGCTGGCTAAACAACTTGCACTTTATATTACGATTTATAGTCCAATTCAGATGGTAGCCGACCTGCCGGAAAATTATGAGGCGCATATGGATGCTTTTCAATTTATCCGGGATGTACCGGTGGATTGGGACGATACCAAAATCCTGGCCGCAGAGCCCGGAGATTACATTGCGATCGCAAGAAAACAAAAAGCCAGCGACAACTGGTTTATTGGCGTTATCACGGATGAGCATAAAAGGGACATAACCGCGGATCTTTCTTTCCTGGACAAGGGAAAAAAATATATGGCGACGATTTACGGAGATGCTGAAACAGCGGACTGGCAGCAGAATCCGGAAGCTTATACGATCCATAAAATTATGGTTGATCATACGAGCCATCTGTTACTGCGGCTCGCCAGCGGAGGAGGAGCAGCAGTTTCCATTATACCGGTAAAATCTGCGCCTTCCAAATAATGAAAACTTCCTTTGTTTCATGGTTCCGTGATCGTATGGTCAGACGGGACCAGGACGGAGGCATCCTTTTTGCGGAGATCCACCGTGAGCCCAAATGAAGGCTAAAACAATTTAAAAAAATAAAATTGATCCTATGTGGAAAGAATCAGATAAAAAACTGCACAAAGAATTTAAGTTTAAAGACTTTTCCGAAGCATTTGCTTTCATGACGCGCGTTGCCCTGGAAGCGCAAAAGATGGATCATCATCCGCGATGGACCAATGAATACAATACAGTGGAGTTTTGGCTGTCCACCCATACTGCAGGGGATACTGTAACGGACAAAGACCGCCAGCTGGCAAAAAAAATTGACGCGCTGCTGTCCTGACCCCTTCATTATGGCTCCGATCAGCTGGTTCACAACCTGATTTAGCTGGAAGGGTTCAGATTTTTTGCACTTTCAGCACTTCAAGCATTCCGCTTTTAATATTGAATTCGATAATCCGGACCTTGCCTTTATATCCATTATATAGTGCAGTGGGGACTTCGATCCAGACGCTGCGGCCGGGCTTGCCATTCACTGTACAGGTGGCCATCATCTGAATCTTATCGTCAGTGGTTTTTCTTTGTTTAAACACGGCCTCCACATTGGTATATAGTGGAAATTCTGAGGTTTGTTCTTCCATGATAAGATGATTGTCATTCGTTCATTATGGTTTCCATTTCCTTTATCAGGGCCTGAACCAGGGATTGATCGATTTTTTTTGTGATTTCAGAGAAACTGCCTATTTGAATTGCCCTGAAGTTTCCCTGATCGTCCCTTTCCAAAACAATTTCCGAATCATCAATATGAAAAAGGAATTGATGCGTGTAAGCGCTTATCCGGAGCTTTCCTTCCAATTCCTTTTCAATCCCATGATGCAAAATGGTTATATTAAACGATTCTTCCATGTCTGGCCACAAAGTTAATTCAATATTAATTTTGCCCCGCTTTCAATTTATCTGGTAATTTTGCTGACCGGTCGCCAATAAAATTTACAACAATGAAAACAAGTATTGGAATTTCAGATGCGAACAGAAAGACAGTCGCTGAGCAATTGGCCAAATTACTCGCGGATGAATTTGTTTTATATACCAAGACATTGAATGCACACTGGAATCTCGAAGGGCCCGACTTCCACTCCGTGCATTTGTATTTCGAAGAATTGTATGAGCAATCGGAGGAAATAGTGGACAGCGTTGCTGAACGGATCCGGCAATTGGGTCACTATGCTCCTGCCACATTGAAGGATTTCCTCGAACTCACCCACCTGACAGAAAAAATGAATGGCGGAAATGCCAGTTCCAGCCTCATCAAAAACCTGTTGGAGGATCATGAAAGTATTATTGAATTCATCCGTGGGAATGTGAATGAATTTGCAGATGCGCATAAAGATGCAGGTACCAGCGATTACGTTACCGGGCTCATGGAAAAACACGAAAAGACCGCTTGGATGCTCAGGGCTCACATTAAATAAATCATGATCTCGCAGAAAGTTCCTTTGAATTTCATCGTGATATGAAGTCACGGGATTCATTGGCCGCGGTTTGGAAAAATCAATTCAGTTGGGCCAGTATTCGTAAAACTACGATCAAAAATAGAGGGGTTCCGCGCTTGGGCTGAATTGATCAATCCACTAGTTTTGACATATCCAACATCACTGAAACAACCGAATATCCGAAAAACCACTTGAGTTCATTTTTCACCGTCCTAGCGAAAACCTTAAATTCAAGTTCTCTGAAAAGCCCCTGATTAGCCTTGGGGGTTTTTTCTTTATTGTACCTGAACCCCGCCAGCCGTCAATCCTGCATTTCGATGGGTAAAAACTGCCCGATTTGGCCCTTAGCCATCCCCGGAAAGCCTTTATTTGGTTAAAAGGGCTCAATAATGAAAAAAAAAACACGTATTGGATGAGCGATCAGAACTAATGTGGTATATTGTCGCCTAATAAATTGTATTGGAATGAAAATATTTGTAGCCGGTCTGCCTTTCGCTGTGAGTGATCAGGAATTGCAGGAAATTTTTGAACCTTATGGAACAGTAGGTTCTGCCAAAGTTATTTTAGACAGAGAGACCCATAAGAGCCGCGGTTTTGGTTTTGTGGAGTTCGCCAGTAATGAAGAAGCTGAAAAAGCCATTAAGGCCCTTGACGGCACCAGCCTGGAAGGAAGAACGCTTACCGTAAAAGTTGCTGAGGATAAAAATCCTGGTGGCGGCGGTGGTGGTTATCGCGGCGGTGGTGGCGGTGGTGGTAATCGGGGCGGCGGCGGTGGTTATAACCGCGACCGTAACCGTTATTAAAACGCTTACTCTTCTTTAGCAGCCCATGGGCTGCTGACTTCAAACCTATTTACGGATTTACTTTACGTATTCAGGTGCCTGATAAAACAAATTATTCAGGCACCTGATTATTTAATGGAGGATTCCCCTTTCTCCTATACTAAAAAGTAAAAACATTATTTCCCCTGTCGCTATCTGGTAGGGCTTCGTCCGGATCGAGGATTACGGATGCAAGTGGAGAGGTGAGGTCGGCATGAATGCTGATTTCTTTTTTATGGAACCAGGCCTCGATCGGGATCATCATTCGCGTGCTGTCTCCATTTACATATTTCAGCTCCAGGGTAATAGGCAGCGCCATTTGTTTTCTATTGGCAATTCGGATATCGACTCCCTGCGCATAGTCATTACCGGTATATTTTGCACTGACGACCGCAGCATCGAATTCCCAGTTATGAAAAAACCATTCTTTCCAGAACCAGGAGAGATCTTCTCCTGCCGCATTTTCCATAGTCCTGAAAAAATCTTCCGGCACCGGATGCTTGTAACTCCAGGAATGAATGTATTTTCTGAATGCATAATCAAACCGGTCCTTTCCCAGGATTTGCTCTCTCAGGAGTGTCAACCCGAAGGCGGTTTTGAAATAAGTTACGCCATGACGGTATGATTCGGGGATTGCATCAGGTGCTGTCATAATCACCGGAGCCTCCGGATCGCGCAGCACGGCCAGGATCCCCGCAGCCGGATTTCCCCCTTTCGGCGCATACTCTGCATCCCGTTTCGGAGCGTATTCTCCCAGATGAAATTCATCCGAAGCATAGACGTCAATGAATGTGTTGAATCCTTCATCCATCCAGGCAAAGCGCCGTTCATCGCTTCCTACAATCATCGGAAACCAGTTATGCCCGATTTCGTGTGCAGTAACACCATAGAGATCCCTGCCTTTGTCTTTCCAGCCGTCAAATACAATTCCCGGATATTCCATGCCACCTGCAAGGCCCGCCTGGTTTACAGCTACCGGATATGGATAAACGAACCATTTTTTGGAAAAATATTCGATCGACGATTTAAGATATTCTGTGGCGCGACCCCAGGAGTCGTTTCCTGCGCTTTCTATGGGATAGACGGACATAGCCAGGCATTTCTTATTCTCGGGAAGGTTTACCCCGGCGGCATCCCATATGTAAGAACTGCTTGCTCCGAAAGCAACATCCCGGGTATTGGTCATGCTAAAGTGCCAGGTAAGTGTTCCCTGCTGTTTGGGCCTGGATTGCGGATCATTTATTTCCTGAGCTGACCGGATCATCAGGGTCTGATCGCTGCCTCTTGCAGCATCCAGCCGTTGAAGCTGCACCGTGGTCAGTACTTCTCTGGGGTTCATCAATTGACCGGAACCGGCAATGATCATATTCCAGGGTACGGTGACACGGTAATCGATATTTCCATAATCCAGATAGAATTCGCCACTGCCCAGGAACGGAAGCGTATTCCATCCAACCCTGGAATCATACACACACATGCGGGGAAACCACTGGGCAATCTCATAGATCTTCCCGTTTTTTGTACTGAAATAATCCGTGCGGCCTCCGATTGCGCCCGGAACGAAGTAGTGGTAGTGAATCAACATTTTCAACTGACCACCCCTGGGTGCTAAACTATGCGCGAGCCGCACCTGCATCCGCGTATCAGTAATTATATATTCCCCTTTTTCCAAACGGTTACCATTTTGAATGGTTACGGCATCGATGGTAAAACCGGAGGTATGGCCCCTGGGACTTGAATCGCCGGTAAAATTTGAACGCGCATCCGGCTTATAAATATTCTGATCAAGTTGAACCCATACAAATGATAAAGAATCATGACTATTATTAGTATATATGATCCGATCGGAAGCAGAGAATTTATTCTGCGTCGTATCCAATACGGCATCGATCCAATAGTCGCATCTGTTTTGCCAGTATGCCGCGCCTGGAGCACCATTTGACGCATCCCTTTCATTCCCCGGGGAAGTATAAAATAGGGGGGAGAAGAGGGCCGAAGGTTGGAATTCGGACATTGTATCCGTCCTGGCCGGAGACACAGACTGGGCAATAACGGAGCTGAAAAAAATGATCGTGAAAAATAAACCGAACGCGCTTGTTTTTTTTATTTCCATCCTTAAAAAATTATTGCACAATGGTTTGCCGGAATGAGCGGGTAAAGATATTATTTTTTACTATGAGTGTTTTCTGCCTCGGAGGCCGCCCATTATTATCATTATATTACGGTGATATATGGATATGGAATTGATTTATATTTATTATCCAACAATGCACATGAATTATGGAAACCCGCAGGGAATTTATTAAGAAAGCAGGTTTATTATCGGGAGCTGCAGGAATCTTCAGTGTATTACCGGCTTCCATTCAAAAAGCCATGGCCATTAATCCGGCTCCTGGCAGCAGCTTCCTGGATGCCGAACACGTGGTTCTTCTCATGCAGGAAAACCGTTCTTTTGATCACAGTTTTGGAACCCTTCGCGGAGTGCGCGGATTCAATGATCCGAGAGCGATTATGCTTCCTGATAAGAATCCGGTCTGGCTTCAATCCAATGCGGCAGGTGAAACATATGCGCCTTTTCACCTGGACATTAAAAACACTAAATCAACCTGGATGAACTCTCTTCCTCACAACTGGCAGAACCAGGTGGATGCGCGCAACGATGGTAAATATGATCAATGGTTGAATGTAAAACATTCACATGAATACCCGACGATGCCGCTCACCATGGGTTTTTATAACCGGGATGACCTTCCTTTTTATTATGCCCTGGCAGATGCCTTTACGGTTTGTGACCAGCATTTTTGCTCCTCGCTTACGGGAACCAGCCCTAACCGGAATTATTTTTGGACGGGAACTACCCGGGATAAACAGGATGAACATTCCAGGGCGCTCCTCTGGAACGAAGACATGGATTACGAGAGCCTGAGCTGGAGGACTTTTCCTGAATTGCTGGAAGAAAATGATATTTCCTGGAAGGTTTATCAGAATGATCTGAGTGTAGGGGTGGGATTCGAAGGGGAAGCAGATGTATGGCTTTCCAACTTTGAGGACAATAACCTGGAATTTTTTGTGCAATACCATGCCCGTTTGAATCAGAGGCACCTTGATTATGTGCAGAAAAGAATCGTTTCTCTGCCTGCTGAAATCCTGGACCTGCAAAACAAATTGAAATCCTTGTCAGCTTCTGACCCTTCACTCGCTTCAAAGAAAAAGGAGCTGGTGTGGAAACAAAAGGAATTGGAAGACCTGAAAAAGGAAGTGGAAACGCATGCGCAGGGCGACTATGAGAAATTGCCGCCCCGGGAAAAAAGTCTGCATCAAAAAGGTCTCGCAACGAATACTGGTGACCCGGATTTTCACGAACTGACGGAATTGACTTATAATGACAATGGTATTGAAAGGAAAATGCTGGTACCCAAAGGGGACGTTTTACACCAGTTCAGGGAGGACGTAAAGGCGGGCGCACTGCCAACTGCTTCCTGGCTCGTGGCCCCGGAAAACTTTTCCGATCATCCTTCTGCGCCCTGGTACGGGGCCTGGTATTTGTCTGAGGTGATTGATATCCTTACCCAAAATCCCGAGATCTGGAAGAAAACGATCTTTCTCCTGACTTACGATGAGAATGATGGATATTTCGATCATGTGCCGCCGTTTGTTGCTCCACATTCCCACAAAACCGGAACGGGCAAGGTCTCGGCCGGCATAGACACACGTGTTGAGTTTGTCGATTTCAACCAGGAAAATGAAAGAAAGGGGTTCCCTCAAAATTATACCCGTGAAAGTTCCATCGGGCTCGGATATAGGGTGCCGTTAGTAATCGCATCACCCTGGAGCAGGGGCGGTTTTGTAAATTCCCAGGTGTTTGATCATACTTCTTCACTTCAGTTTCTCGAGGAATTTCTTAGCAAAAAAACGGGTAAACAAATTCAGGAAACAAATATCAGTGACTGGCGGCGTACAATTTGCGGTAATCTCGTCTCCGTATTCAGGCCATTCAACAATGAAAAGATTGTTGCACCCGCATTCCCCGATAAAGATATTTTTCTGGAAGGTATACATAAGGCGCAATTCAAGGAATTGCCTTCGGGATTCAAAAAGCTTACGCCCGAAGAAACAGCCGGGATGAGAAAGGATCTTTATCATTCCTTGTTTATGCCAACACAGGAAACTGGGATACGGCCGTCCTGTGCCCTGCCTTATCAATTGTATGTCGAGGGTATGTTGAGTGCGGATAAAAAATCTTTTGGTATCCGATTCGAAGCAAGGGACGATGTATTCTCACAAACATCCTGTGGATCGCCCTTTCAGGTTTATGCACCCGACAAATACAGAAAAGAGGGAGATCAAACCGGATTTGAATCTGTGAGAACCTGGGCCTACGCCGTGAAACCGGCTGACCACGTTGAAGACAGCTGGCAGCTGGATGCATTTGAAAATGATCAGTATCATTTATGTGTTTACGGACCGAACGGATTCTTCAGGGAATTTTCCGGAGACGGAGCGGATCCTGCAATAGAAGTGCTTTGCGAGTATGAAGGAAGGTCCGGCGGAAAAAGCAAGCTTACCGGAAATATTGTATTGAATCTTCAGAATACCGGTGACCTGCCGATGACGGTAGAAATTAAAGACAACGCCTATAAGGCCCACCCAATCGAAAAAACATTGCAGAAGGCGGGAACAGCAGGAGATCGAAGTGTAGTAGTGCTGAATCTTTCAAAAAGTTTTGGCTGGTACGATTTCAGCGTGAAACTAAGCGGAGGGGGATCCTTTGAAAAAAGATATACCGGACGGGTAGAAACAGGCAAACACAGTTACAGCGATCCTTATATGGGCAGAATGCTGTAAATTTCTGAATGGTTAATCAAGAGTTTAAATCCTACTACGACGCTGTGGTCATCGGTGCAGGAGTTGGTGGATTAACTGCTGCCGCGCTACTGAGCAAGGCTGGCCTTTCAGTATGCGTTCTGGAAAAAGAACCCAGGGTGGGCGGCTACCTGGCCGGATTCCGGAGAAATCATTTTATTTTTGATACCGCTATTCACTGGCTGAATCAATATGGGAAAGAGGGTATGGTGAACAAATTATTCAGTGTTCTGGGAAGCGACCATCCGGTGGCCATTCCGCAAACCAGGATCCGCAGGTACAAGGGCGAACAATTCGATTTTTTACTCACCAACAATCCCGATGAATTAAAGGAGCAGTTGATCGCACGCTTTCCGCACGAAAAAAAAGGGATTATCCGCATGTTCAGACAGGCGGAGAAAATCGGCCGTTCATTCAAAAACTACAATCGGATATTCAGGTCGGAGGAGACCATGTCTTTTCTTGGAAAATTAAAGCATAAGTTCAGAATGCTGGAATTTGCCATTCCCTTCATTCCTTATGTTTCTTACTCCGGTGAAAAAGGATTAAAAAAAGGACTGAATAATTTCTTCAAAGATCCTGAATTGCAGCAATTGTTCACCGGTGAAAATGAACTGCTCGGATGCATGGTTCCCATTGGTTGGTCATATTATGGCGATTTCCAAAGTCCTCCAAAAGGAGGAAGTCAGGTGATCCCTTTATGGCTTCAACATATCGTAGAATATTACAAAAACCAGGTGTGCCTGCAATGCTCTGTGAAGAAGATACTGATCCGGGACGGCCGCTGCTCAGGATTAACCTTTGATCACCGCGGTCGCTCGTACGAGGTGGAAAGTAAATACGTCGTTGCGGCTTGTGATATTGAAACCCTTTATGAACACATGCTGCCCTCTGATGCTGTTCCCCGAAAATTAAAAAAGAAACTGGAAGATGCGGATCTTTACAGTTCTTCCATAACCATTTCCCTGGCACTCGATTGCACTGCTGAAAAACTCGGTTTTAATGAAGAGCTGATTCATCTGGTAGATGAACGTAAATCTTATGAGGAGCAGAATTCCGGTGATCCCCTCACTACGGAGATCAGCATAATTGCACCTTCTATGCGGGACAAATCCCTGGCTCCGGAAGGGCAGGGAACACTCACGCTTTATATGCCCGCCTTTATGAATTATCAGCAGGAATGGAGAACGGAAAAGGGGGCCCATGGGTTCCGTATGCGGGGGGAAGCATACAATCAGCTCAAGAAGGAAGTAGCCGAAGTGATCATTGGCCGTGTGGAAGAAAAAATAGCGCCGGGTCTGCGGTCCCATATCCTTTTCTATGAAGTGGCCACTCCGGTTACACATTGGCGTTATACCGGAAATAAGAATGGAACCATGATGGGTGCGCGTCCCGGACGAAGGAATATGAAGAATAAGATTGCCCACTACCAGACCCCGGTGAAAAACCTCATCCTTGGCGGTCATTGGGCTGAGCTCGGTGGCGGCGTGCCGATAGCCGCCAAAGCTGGCGCCAATGCTTCCCTGCTGATACTGAAAAAAGAAAACCGTGATGCTTTTTTAAGTCTGGCGGGTTATATGGACAATAAGATTTCACTGGAATCTGTACTGCAAAGCAAATCCTTAAAGTCTTATGATAACGGATGGGTGCAACCACTCACTCCAGCCGAAAAGCTGCGAGCGCGGAAGGATCCCGCCCAGGCATGAATGAGACAGGAAATCTAGCTTCTTTTCCTCCCGGACACTACCAAAACTACGCCTACAACTGCAATAACGGCTCCGCTATACGTAGGCCACCCGATCCACTTATTTTCTGTTTTATTAATTTCCACAGGACCGATATCGACCAGTTTTTTCTGTGTTGGCACATATATGCCACGGACAATGATCATGGCAATGCCAATCAGGATCAGGACAATTCCAAAGGTTTTCATGTTTTGATGTTTGTTTATCAGCTTAAAACATCGTACCAGGCAAATGGGTCCGGCATTGCGGACGGGAATTTGTAAATTTGTCCCGAAACCAATGGCCTCCAATCAACTCAAGCCAAGCTGGAAAGACCGGCTGAAAGCCCTCCGCAATCTTCCGGCTTTTTTTAAACTGGTTTGGGCTGCGAGCCCCTGGATGACCATGACCAATGCGGGTCTCCGGTTGATGAGATCAGCTATTCCTGTTTCAGTTTTATATATTGGCCGGCTTATTATTGACGAAGCCATTTTTCTGGCCAAACAACATGGAAACGGATCCATGTCCCATTTATGGAGCTTGATCCTCATCGAATTCGCCCTTGCAATTTTCAACGATGCACTTGGGCGATGCGTTTCCCTCCTGGATAGCCTGCTTGGTGATCTCTTCGGAAATATCAGTTCCGTGCGCATTATGGAGCATGCGTCGAAACTCGATCTCGAGCAGTTTGAGGATGCGATTTTTTATGATAAGCTGGAAATGGCGAGGCAACAGACCACGGGCCGAACGGTTTTACTTTCTCAGGTGCTTAGCCAGTTACAGGATCTGATCACCATGGGATTTCTGGCCGCCGGACTCATTGTTTTTAACCCCTGGCTGATCGTACTATTGTTCATCAGCATTTTACCTTCGTTTATTGGCGAGTCGTATTTCAATGATCAGACCTATGCATTGAGCCGGAGGCAGACGCCTGAGCGGAGGGAGCTCGATTACCTGCGTTATCTCGGTGCCAGCGATGAAACGGCCAAAGAGGTAAAAATTTTCGGCCTCTCCGGTTTCATCATTGGCAAGTTCAAGGCATTGGCCGATAAATTTTATCTCAGCAACCGGAAGATTGCCGTTAACCGCTCACTCTGGGGCACAGGATTTACATTACTCGGTAGCCTGGGTTACTATAGCGCTTATGTTTACATTATTCTGCAAACCATTCACGGCTCGATCAGCATAGGCCAGCTCACTTTTCTTGCCGGATCTTTTCGTCAATTGAAATCGCTGATGGAATCGGTGCTTACGCGCTTTACTGCAGTGTCCCAGGGTGCTATCTATCTCAGTGATTTTTTTGAATTCTTTGAGATCCGGCCCAGTATAATTTCAGCTGAATCTGCACTGCCCTTTCCAAACCCGATACGGCAGGGTTTCGTTTTTGAGAATGTGGGTTTTCGCTACCAGAACGCTGAACGCTGGGCGTCGAGAAACTTAAATTTTACCTTAAATGCAGGCGAGAAAATTGCCCTGGTCGGAGAGAATGGCGCCGGTAAAACGACCCTTGTTAAGTTACTGGCGCGGTTATACGAACCTACGGAAGGAAGGATCCTGCTGGACGGCATTGATCTGAACGCATACGATTTGAATAGCCTACGCCAAAACATCGGCGTGATTTTTCAGGACTATCTCCACTACCAGATGCGCGTTTCCGATAATATTGCCGTAGGAAATATCCCGGAGAAAGAGAATAAACCGAAGATCGTTTCTGCAGCAGAGCAAAGTCTTGCTGCTGGTTTGGTCGAACGCCTGCCGGCTAAATATGATCAGATGCTGGGCCGGCGATTTACGGAAGGCGTTGAGCTTTCCGGCGGGGAATGGCAAAAAGTTGGACTGGCACGGGCTTACATGCGTGATGCACAGGTATTGATCCTGGATGAGCCAACATCTGCGTTGGATGCGCGTGCTGAATTTGAAGTGTTCCAGCGATTTGCCGCACTTACAAAAGGAAAAACAGCGGTGCTGATCTCACACCGGTTCTCTACGGTTCGCATGGCCGACCGCATCCTGGTTTTGCAGGAAGGAGAGCTGATTGAATCCGGCACGCATGAAGAACTGATCGCAAAGAAGGGAATGTATGCAGAATTGTTTAACCTCCAGGCGAAAGGATATCAATAGTTAATTTGAAAATTTGAAAATGTGTAAATGCCTTTAGTTGACGGTTTCATTTTCAAATCATCAAATTTTAAAAAATAGACAATGAGCGGAAAACTACAATACTGTCCCAGATGCAAAAAAGTGTTCAGCTGTAATAAAGAAAATATTTCTGCCTGCGACTGCATGCAGATCTCACGCAGCAATGCGGCCAAAACATATCTTGCGAAAACCTTTTATGATTGTCTCTGCAATGATTGTCTGCTGGCCATTGAAAAGCTTATTGCCAGAGAGAAAGAATATCCATTTCCCGGGCTCGGAGGAGAACTTACCGAAGGAGTTCATTATTATATGGAAGAAGGATACCGCGTTTTTACGGAATTTTATCATATCTCCCGCGGATATTGCTGCCGCAGTGGCTGCAGGCATTGTGCCTATGGGTTTAAGAGGAAGTACGCGGAGTAAATTGACAATGGACAACGGGGAATTGACAATGGAGATTGCCCTAGCACCGCAGCGACCAATTTTTACTTTTTACTTTTTAATTTTTAACCGGTAAATCAAACGCCACTGCCTCGTGCTCAAAATGACCTTTATGAGAGCCGTCGCAAAAGGGTTTGTTCTGGGACAGGCCGCAGCGGCAAATAGAGATAATTTCGCGGCCTTCGATTCCGTAGGGGGCGCCCGTAATATCCACAATTTCAAAATCGCCCTGTATTTTTAAAGACCCGTTGCTCTTGACTGTGATGATGGTGCTGGCCATAATGCTCTGGAGATTTAACGATGAAATTAGATAAAGATATTGAATCAATTGCCAATGTTATCACCCTCTTTAATTTCATCATTGGCATTGACGATCACTTCATCACCCGGTTTCAGAGCTCCGATGACCTCAGCTCTGTCAGCGGATTCATTGCTTGTGACCACATCCACTTTCACGGCTTTATTATTTCTATCTGCAATAACATATTTTCGTTCCGTTGAAGTGACTATTGCAGATTTGGGGACGGAAAGCGCACCCGGATCACCTTCGGAATCAAACAACACATCAGCGTACATGCCTGGCACGAGGGATCCATCAGAATTGTAGACGTCCAATTCAATTCTTTCCGAGCGAAATTGTGCATTAATATTCATAGATATTCTGCTGACGCGGCCTTTTTTTACCACACCTGGAAAAGCAGCCAAAACATAAGACAGGCTGTCATTTTTTCTCTTCAGGCCGGCAACTGCACTTTCCGGAATGTCCACTTCCAATCTCAGATGGTCCACTTCTTTTAGTTCAAGCATTGGTTTACTGTCTTTTGATTCCGCACTTACAAGGGCTCCCGGGTGCACATTTCTTTGGGTAATAACGCCTGTAAATGGAGCAGTTACAATTAAATAGTCCATCATCGTTTGCTGCATTTGCCAGTTTGATTTTTCCGCATTGCTTAATGCACTGTCTGCATCTGCCTTTGCCTTTGCACTTGCCAGATCAAGGGGCGAAATGGCCCCGGCTGTTTGGGAAGCTTCCTTTACTCTTTCAAAATTGTCTTTATCGATAGAATAGTCAGATCTGGCGCGGGCATATCTTTCTTTAGCCTGAGCTACGGCCTGTTCCAGTTCCGGGGCTTCCAGCGTCATTAACGTCTGCCCTTTCTTAACGTGAGAGCCGATATCTACAAGAACAGTTTTTACATAACCGTTTACTTTTGGAAAGATGCTGACCTCCTGGAAAGCGGCTAACTGGGCTGGCAGCTTTAATTGTTCATGGACAGGCGCTTTCTCCACTTTGGCAAGAGTATAGTGTGGAGTTGCATTTGTTACACTATTATTGGCAGGGTCCTTTTTATCTGAACACGAACACAGGAATATTGCGGATGAAAAAAATATTGAGCAGATTTTATTGCGCATGATTTTTTATTTAGTATTCTATGTACTTCAAAAAAATATTTTTATTGCTTATGATTATCATCTTCAGGCAATAATGAAACTGAATCGAATGATGTTTTCTGTTGAATCCAGCCATAGACCAACGGTACGATATACAAAGCGGCCAATGTGGAAGCGGCCAGACCTCCAATTACGGCACGCCCTAAAGGTGCTGACTGGTCTCCGGATTCACCGATTCCGCTTGCCATGGGGATCATGCCCGCAATCATGGCCATGCTTGTCATTAATATCGGGCGCAACCGGATGCTTGCGGCAACCGTCGCGGCCTTGAAGGGATCTTTATATTCAAGCCGCAAATTCTCTGCATTCGTCACAATCAGAATGGCATTGGCAACCGATACGCCAACTGCCATGATAATTCCCATATAAGATTGCAGATTGAGCGTTGCTCCCGTAAGCAACAAGATGATCATGGAGCCCGACAAAACAGCCGGCACTGTTGCCAGTACAGATAATGATAGTCCAAACGACTGATAATTTGCTGCGAGCAGTAATAAAATAATTACAATGGCCGCGAGTAATCCGCCTTGGAGGGAATTCAGCGTGTCGATGAGCAAGGAAGACATTCCTCTTGCTTCAGGAATTAAACCGGGCGGGGGTGCACCCAATTCGGTGATTGCCCTTTGCACTGCTGAAGTTGCCGTGCCTAAGTCTTTTTTGTAAATATTGGCACTTACCGTTACGTACCGCCTTGGCCCGCTTCTGTCATATTCCCCGGGTGCGATATCCATTGTAAAGGTTGCCACATCTGCCAGTACGGGTCGCATTTGTCCCTGCACCAGGGTAATGGATTTCAATTGTTCAGCAGAATTCATAATATATTCCGGAATAAAGATTTGGGCCTGGTAGGTGTATGATGTTTTGTCATCAAGCCATAGATTCTTATTTGTGAAGCGGCTGGATGATGTGGCATCGGTTATGCTTTTGGAAACTTCATCAATGGTAAGTCCCATCAGCGCGAGTTTTGCCCTGTCAATTGAAATATTAATTACGGGAACTTTTAACGGCTGTGGAATCTGAACATCACGTAAAAATGAAATGGTCTTTAATTTATTTAAAAGGCGGGTAGCATAATTTTGAATTTCCCCCATATTTTTTCCTGCTACGCGAACTTCAATTGGCGTTGAGGCGCCCTGCGCCATGATTTTTTCCGTCAGCTCAATCGGCTCAAAGGATATTTTTATGTCGGGATATCTGGTCCCGATATTTTTTCTCAATTCTTCTTTCAGGTCATCCATATTTACTTTATATTTTTCATCGAGATTCACCTGTATCACGGCTTCATGGGTTCCGCTCGAAAAAATATAGAGATTGCTTACCCCGAAATTGCTGGGTATCACGCCGACGTGGGCGGAACTAATGGCGATATTTCCATTCACTGTTGAATCGATGATCTCCAGAATACCTTTTGTTGCCCTTTCGGTTACTTCCAACCGTGTTCCGTCCGGCTCCCGGAGATGCAATTGCAACTGACCGATATTACTTTTCGGCAGCAGATCCTTGCCAATGATGAAAAAGCAAATCCCAGCAGCAGAAAAGGAAAGAATAAGGTAAACGCATACGATCAGTTTCCTTCTGGGCATCCATTTTTCAAGGCGGCTGGCGAACCTGGATTTAATTTTTTGGAAGAATGTGTTTTCTTCGGGATTGTGCATATCCTGGCGCCCATGTTCACCCACTTCGGCCATTTCATTTTCATTCAGCGCCAGGCCGGCATGCGCATGTGGTTTATTATGATGGTATTGATATCTCTTTGCATCCAGCAACCAGTTTGAAATAACGGGAACCAGCGTTTGTGCGGCAAAGAAGGAAACGATCATGGCAAACGCTATAGAAAGTGAGAGTGGCAGGAACATGGCTTTCGGCACGCCGGTCATTACAAATGAGGGTGCAAAAACGGCGAGGATACATAAAAGGATCAATAAAAGCGGAAATGAAATTTCTGAGCAGGCATCCAGTATTGCCTGCTTCTTATTTTTCCCCATTTCGAGGTGCTGGTGAATATTTTCTATGGTTACCGTTGCCTGGTCAACCAAAATGCCAATAGCAAGGGCTAGCCCGCTCAAGGTCATGATATTAATTGTTTGACCGCAGAGATTCAGGAAGAACACGGCGCTTAATACAGCAACAGGAATAGTGATAATAACTACCAGGCTGCTACGCCAGTCGCGAAGAAATAATAATACCATTAAACCGGTAAGTATTGCACCCAGGATGCCTTCAGTCATCAGGCTCTTTGCAGCGTTGATCACAAATATGGACTGGTCGAATTCATACCGTAAGTCAATATCATCTGGTAATAATGATTTCATTTCGGGAAGCCGTTTGCGCAATGTATTTACTACATCAAGTGTAGATGCGTCAGCGGTCTTCACGACAGGGATATAAACGGAACGCTTTCCGTTAACCAGGGCATAATCAACAGTTATATCGGCAGCGTCGGCAACTTTTGCCACATCCTTCACAAATATGGTTGTCACCCCGTTACTTTTGATAGGTATGTCTGAAAATTGCTCAACCCTGTCTTCCAGGGAATTGATACTGGTAATGTACATGGTGCTATCAATCCTTATGTTTCCCGAAGGAGTGATTACATTATTTTTTACCAGGGCTTCCGTTACTTCATCCGGGGAAAGATTAAAGGTCCTTAACTTTTGAGGGTCAACATTTATAACTACGGTTCTGGCATTTGAGCCAAACGGCGGAGCGGAGGACATACCCGGCACTGTTGCAAAGAGAGGACGGATACGGGTCAGGGCAATATCAAAAATATCCTTTAATGACCTCGTTTTGCTGGCAAAGACCAATTCGCCGACAGGAAGTGAGGATGCATCAAACCGGATTACCTGGGGCGGCAATGCGCTTGGCGGAAAAAAGGCAGATACCCTGCTCACCTGCAAAGCAACCTGCGCTGAAGCTTCAGCCATATTGGTGTTATCATAAAACGTAAGTTTAATAAGTGATAAACTCTGCACATTTTTGCTTTCAATATTTTTTACACCGTTAATATATAAAAATTGATCCTGCATGCGGGTTGCAAAAAAACCCTCCATTTGCTTGGGCGACATGCCGCCATACTGCTCAATAACATATATGGTAGGAAGATTGAGCCGGGGAAATATATCAACAGGTATGGTGCGGATGGCCATCACGGAGAACAATAAAAGACCCATAAAGAGTACCAGAACTGTGATAGGTCTTTTTAGAGCTGCTCGTACCATGTAGTTATTTTTTTATTGATTGGATGAATAGGTCAAGATTTCCCGTAGCCGCAGCTTTGTCCAGATTGGCCAGCAACCAGTCGCTCGTTGTTTGTACATAATCTGATTGGGAGCGATACAATACAAAAGAGGCATTCGTCAGATCAATCAGGGTAATGATTCCAGCTTTATATTGCGCTGTTTTTTGATTGAACGTGGCTTCTGAGGCGTTGATCTGCACCGGAATTTCAAACAGGTTTTTTACTGCAGTTTGTATCGCTTCATCCGCCTGGTTATTCACATTCTCCAAAGACAGCTGTTGCTGTTTCAGTTCATAATCACTTGCGATGGTATTATAATGGCTGATAGCCAGTTTGTCTTTCCGGTGAACCACATTGAAAAGATCGTAGACGAACGTTGCGCCCACCATAAAATTGAAGCGCTGATAACCCAGGCCGTCAGCAGTGGATTTATAGTTCCCATTATAATCAATGCTTGATCCTCTTGCCCATCCCGTTGCATATAGAAGAATTTTGGGCAGATAGCTTTTCTTTACCAGGGATTCAACCTGTGTCTGGAGCATTTCCTCCTTCGCGAAATAATCAAGCAACGGATTGTTTGTGATGGCTTCCTGGTTCCCCTTTCCCGTAAGATCAACTGCTGACAGAAGGTTTTTTGTTTGTGTTGTGTCAATCTCAAACTCGTTGATGGGAATGCCGCTCAAATAGGACAATTGTTGTTGCAATTGCTTCACCTGTCCCTCGGTTTGATTATAACTTATGCGGCTTTTGGACAACTCGGCCATCGCGAGTGACGAGTCGGCGCCAGGCCGGATGCCACTGCGGGTCAACGCCTGTATCACCTTATAAATGGCTGCATAGCGACCTACGTTTTGTTGATCAATGGCCAGTTGAAACTCATTCTTAAGGATATCAAAATACAATTTGCCTACCTGCCATTTCAGTAAATAGGATTCTTTATCCAGATCCGCCTGACTCAGGCTGACATATGCCTCGGCATTTTTTTCTCTCGCTGCCCGCAATCCAAAATCAACCAATTCATACTGACTCTGGAATATAGCAATATTTCCCAGGGCTGACTGATAATCGTTCGATGGATGGATGCCGCTTGAAGAGGAAGGGATGACCCCATAGGATAAATAGGATCCGGGTAAGGAATTGTCTGTTCCCAAATTCAGCTCGTCAGCAATAACAGCGTTTGGCAAAAAAGAATGCTTTGCATCGAGGATACCAGCCCGGGCCGCCTCCACCAATGATTTTTTTTCCAACAAGACGGGCATGTGGTTTTGAGCAGAATCAACAAAATCTGACAATGAATAAGTTATTTGTTTTTGTGCGAACAGGGAGAACAGGGGTATAAGCAATGAGAACCCCGTTAGGACAGGGCCCCTCCCGTTATATTTAGTAGCCATAAAAAAATGAAATAATGAAATGATTAATAATTGCTGAGAAAAATCATGCCCGGGGAGGGCCGCGCAAAGTCTGTGCTTGAAGTAAAGCTGAAGGAATAAAATACCCGGCTGATGCCGGCTTGTTTAAACGTGCGATATGCTCAACCGGACCCGGAATCAGGATAATGCTGGAAGGCAGGCTTTCCGGCTGAAAATGCTTACTTAACCGAAAGCCATGATGAGCGGAAGGCTCCTTGCGGGTCCTGACCTGTTGAGTCTTGTTTGCAGTGCGCAGAAAACCAAATGTATTATTTTCCTGTACCCCGGAATCCCCGGGTAATTCAAAATTGAAAAATAATTGGACGGCAAAGAAAACAGGACAAAGTGCGACCAATAGTGCCTTTAAATAAAAGTTATATGTGGACTTGTTTTTAAGCACGAAACATTCCGATTTTTCCTTGTTGTTCTGGGGCAGGAATAAAAAAGGGAAATTGAAACGCAAAAGTATAAAGAAATCCCTGGAAATCTGTCGAAATCAGGGATTTAACAAAAAGTATGGCTGGCCAGTGAAAAACGAATTGCCTGGTTTATATTTGAAAACAACATTTCCTTATGAAGAAGCTAATTTCATTCTGTGTTCTCCTTTTAGCTATTATAACAATGTCTTTTTTCCAGGTCAAGAAAACCAAAGTGATCTTTTTTGGAGATTCCCTTACGGAATCGGGTATGCATCCACACGGATACGTCCTGCTCACCGATAGCCTGCTGAATCCCGGCGGAAATGGTCAATATGATATTGTCGGTGCGGGTGTGAGTGGAAATAAGGTGTATGATCTGTACCTGCGCCTGGACGACGATGTGATCAGTAAGTCACCCGACATTGTTGTGATCTGGATAGGCGTCAACGATGTTTGGCACAAAAAAATGGGCACCGGCACCGATGCAGATAAATTTGAAAGATTTTATCGGGCCTTAATCAAAAAACTGAAAGTGGCGAATGCAAAGCTGGTCATTTGCACACCTTCCACCATTGGTGAAAAAAATGATTGCACGAACGAGCAGGACGGCGACATGAATAAATATGCCGGTATTGTCCGCAAGATCGCCGCAGATCAACAGGTAGAGCTACTGGATTTGCGAAAGGAATTTGAAGATTATGAAATGGCTCACAACCCCGGCAATGTGGAAAAAGGAATTTTAACGCTCGATGGGGTCCATCTGAATGACAATGGAAACCGATTCGTCGCGAACCAGATGGCCGATGCGATCAAGAAAATTCATTGACCGGCACTATCCCTGGGTACTCCCCCCGGGTTCATGATAGACAACGGAAGAATTTGCCGGATTCCAGTAGTTCCCGGAAACGATGAGCAGACTGATCATCTTAATGCTGTTGTCGTAATAGTCGAAATCCTTCAATTTGAATTGAACCAGGTAATCCCAGATGGAATTCAGCCATCGCTGATTTGCCGGATCCACCATAGCCGCAATAGCGAAAGGACCGATAAAACTCAGCGCTTCGTAATGCCTGCTTCGGATATCGTCTCCTCCAAGCGTATAACCCGCTGAAATATTATCCGGATTGTCGGAAGTGGTTTGCCTGATCCACCGGTTGATCTTATTTACCATTTCGGAAGAACGTTTGTCGCCTGTAAGCAGGTAGTCTGTTGCAATCCTCCAGGGAACGCGGCAGGCGTTATAATTATAACATCCATCGTAGCGGGATTCGAGGTATCTGGGATGTGCAGGCTGTGCCGTGTGATTTATATGGACAATAAAATCCGGAATTAATCCGGCGTCATTGCTGTAAGTCTCCTGCATCTGGGAGAATAACTTGTAATTTTTGTCAACCACTTTATTCCATTGTGCGTCGCCCGTAGCCATCTCAAACAGTTTGCAATGCAAAGGCATAAAATCAGATGACCTCATATCAAAATAATCCTCACTGTCATATTCAACGGCATCACTTAGCAAAATGCTGTAGGAATCCCGATTGATCTCATATTGCATAATGGAGTGGATCATATTGCGGGCGGCAGACAGGTAATTGTATTTTCCCCTGGAGCCCCATTGATCATGGGCCAGCAGCAAGGCATAGGCAATATCCATATCACCATCGGTAGCTGAGGTCTGATCCTTGTTCCTGCTGTTGGAAAACTGAGACCAGGCCATGAGTGGGGACTCGGGTTTGCTCGGATGGGCAATTACGTACCTGAACAGGCTATCGAATGTCCCCCGGGCTACCGGGTCTGCGCCTCCCATCAGGGCCGTGATCAGCATGCCATATCCCTGTCCTTCTGAAACGCTTTGAAAACGGGAACCCTCTTCTTCAAAAAATACATAGGCCTGATCCATCCCGGGAGAAGCGTGGATATACTGCTTTTTCCAGTTTTCATAAAAATGCAAAACCTGGGCATCCATTTTCTTTTGCGAAACGTGATTGGGTTTAATACAGCCCTTATAATAGGAAACATGCTGTGGGAACGGCCGGCCGGCCATCTGGGAGAAGGATGTATTTGCCATCAGAACGAAGATAAACAGGGTAAAACCGGATTTTGCCATATAAGAGAAACGAATATTCATGCACCTCATTGCTTACTTTAACAGTTGGACTCCAATTTAGTTGACAGAGCTGTTAAGGCTTATTTTTTATTGTTGATTTAATTCATAGGTGTGAATCCTCCTAAATGTTAAATCGGGAGAGAGTTGAAAACCACTTTGTTGTAAATTGGACTTTCAAAACCAACAACTATTGAACAAGACTTTCATTTTGATTTCTAAATTATTCCTTTTTTTTCTGCTGGCCCTCAGCCGGGTTTCGGTCGGCCAGGTCCATCAGATGCCTGCCTATCCACTGATCAGTCATGATCCCTATTTCAGTATCTGGTCGTTCAGCGACACGGTTACGGCCTCACCAACTAAACACTGGACAGGTGCTGATCAATCTCTCATCGCCGGGATCACGGTGGATGGAAAAAGTTATCGTATTCTCGGCCAGGCCAGGGCAGGGTATGAACCCGTGGGCGAAGAGCTTGCCGGCGTACAAAAGCAAGTAACGGTGACGGCTACCCGAACAATATATGACTTAGTCTGCGGGCCGGTGAATGTTCGCATGCAATTTACTTCACCGCTGATACTGAATGACCTTCATTTACTGTCCCGGCCCGTTTCTTATATTTCTTTCAAAATAACCAGCGGAGATCATCGTACGCATAAGATACAGCTGCATTTCATTGCTTCAGCAAACCTGGCCGTAAATGTTCCTGAAGAGGAGGTCCAGAGCACAAAACTCTTCACGCCATCATTGAGTTTGTTGAGGTCGGGCACCAGGGACCAGCCCGTACTCGCTAAGAAAGGAGATGATCTGCGCATCAACTGGGGATATGTATATCTGGGGGTGGCTAAAAAAGAGTTAGCCCTCCAAACGATTTCAGGCAGGGATCTTAAAACGGATTTTCCAGCCGAGATCCTGAGTACAAAACCAAGGGACCATCTCTTGTTGCTTGGTTATGACGATCTCTATTCGATCCAGTATTTTCATTCAAACCTCAAGCCCTGGTGGAAATTGGAGCCTGGCAGCAGCATAGAAAAAGAAATGGATGCAGCATTGATCCAATATTCCGCAATCCTTAAAAAATGCGACAGTGCGGATCAACAGGTATACCAGGATGCTTTGATGGCAGGTGGTGAGCACTACGCCAAATTATGTGTAGCTGCCTACCGGCAAAGTGTTTCTGCGCATAAACTGGTGAAAAGTCCGGAAGGCGATCTGCTTTTTCTGTCAAAAGAGAATTTCAGCAATGGCTGTATCAGTACAGTGGATGTAACCTATCCTTCGGCACCCTTATACCTGATGTACAATCCGGAACTGTTGAAAGGCATGCTCAATGGGATTTTTTATTACTGCGAAAGCGGGCTTTATGCAAAAGCCTATGCTGCGCATGATCTGGGAACCTATCCGCTCGCAAACGGAGAGATCTATGGAGAAGGCATGCCGGTGGAAGAATCAGGAAATATGATCATACTTACGGCCGCAATCGTAAAGCGGGAAGGAAATGCTTCATTTGCTGCAAAGCACGGGAAAATTTTATCTCAATGGGTATCTTATCTCGCGCAGAAAGGACTGGATCCTGCTGACCAGCTCTGCACGGATGATTTCGCGGGACACCTGGCCCGCAATGCCAATCTATCATTGAAAGCCATCGTGGCAATCCGTTGTTTTGGCATGATGGCGGAGATGAAGGGGGAACAATTCGTCGCAAAAAGATTCAATGATATGGCTTCAAATATGGTTGGTCAATGGATAAAACTTGCAGGAGCCGGTGACCATTATGCTTTGACATTTAATGATAAAAATACCTGGAGCCAGAAATATAATCTCGTATGGGATAAACTGCTTGATCTGCACCTGTTCCCGGATTCCGTTTATCGAAAGGAAGTAGCCTATTACCTGGGCAGGCAAGAGGCATTCGGACTGCCGCTCGATAGCCGGAAAACCTATACCAAGTCAGACTGGATATTGTGGACATCCACATTAGCCGCCAACCGCCAGGATTTTGAGTCCCTCGTGGATCCGGTGTACAAATACCTAACGGAAACGCCTACACGCGTGCCATTGAGTGACTGGCACGAAACCCTTGATGGCAGAAAGGTAGGATTTCAGGCGCGTAGTGTAGTGGGAGGTTATTTTATGCAGTCCTTGTATTGGAAATTACATCATTGAGAAGAATGCGCAGTGGCGTTCCGGACGATCAGGCATAAATATGAGCACGCAGAAATTCATTACTGAATTTCCCCGAAGGATCATAAGTCGCAACCATCTGCCTGAAGTCTTCCAGTTTTTCATACCTCGATTCCAGGATTTTTGCGGACATGGTAAACAACTTGCCCCAATGAGGCCTCGCATTAAAAGGCGAAAGTTCTTTCTCTATCAGAGGCAATACTTTGCTAACGGCGGCCCAATCAGGCTTCCATGTAAAATGAATGGTCACGGAATCCTGGTTCCTGCATGGGCTCATCCATAAATCATCTTTTGCAATCGTGCGTATTTCGGTGATCAGTAGATGCGGACTTATCTGTTTTCCCAGACGTGCGACTGCAGTAATGGCTTCGATGGCATGATGGTGGGGAACAAAATATTCCGACTGGAGTTCTTTACCACTGCTCGGTGTAAAACCCATTTTAAAATGCGGTAACCTTTCGTACCAGGGGCCTGGCACACCCATCTGCTCGGTGCAGTTTTCAGCGGAAAGGGCAATGATTGGATGCAGGTTTTTCGTTGCAGCCCCGGCTCCGAAAAATTCAGGAAGGGAATCGTATTTTTTGGCAGGATCATATTTTGATTTTATCCAGACTTCGTTAACATATTCCGTTTCCCAGTCAGTAAAAAGACTAACACTGTAACCGGCTGAAACAATCGCATCAAAGTGTTTGTTCAATTCGGCCATGGGCAGATGAATAAAAACATTCTGACGCATCAGGTAAGTCGGCTGAATCCCAAGTTCAACTTTTGTAATCATTCCCAGGGCCCCTAATCCAACAACTTTACCAGGAAACAATGGGTCCTTATCACGGGAAAAATGATTAACGGTTCCATCTGCAGTTACAATTTCCAATGATTTAACCGCAGTGGAAAGGTTACCATTGGTTACGCCTGAACCATGAGTGGCTGTTGTAATGGAACCCGCAACGGAAATATGCGGGAGGGAAGCAAGATTATGCAAGGCAAACCCTTTATTATGCAGCCAGGGACTAAGCTCGCCATATTTTATTCCTCCCTCTACAGTTACCGTATGTGCTGCAGCATCCAGTTCCACCACTTTGTTCAATTCTTTTGATGAAACCAGATTGTACTGACTATCGGCAATATTATTGAAACAATGCCGTGTGCCGAGGGCTCTCAATTTCCTGCATTTTTTTACGAGTTCCTGCACTTCCTTGACGGAACGGGGATAGAATACATTATTTGTACTAAAGGTTAAGTTTCCCGACCAGTTTTTTAATTTTTCCTGTTGTACCCAACCCTTTAGCGGAGAAAAAAAAGGAGCGGCCATGGAAGTAGAAGTTAACCGGATGAAAGTTTTTCTTTTCATTTCTTTAATGATTATACAATGTAATAATTTTATTGTGAATAGCGCTGGTACTTGTTTTCCTATCTTTGCGGCATGCACTATGTTTCTGCTGAGGGCCTTGGGAAGTCGTTTGGAATTAACCCGTTGTTTGACAATATTTCCTTTCATATTGAGTCTGGCGACAAGGTTGCATTGATCGCGAAAAATGGCACGGGCAAGTCAACCTTGCTCAAAATTCTCGCTGGAAAAGAAACTGCCGACAGGGGAAAAGTGTGGATCTCCAAAGAGATCACTGTTGCCTTTTTTGAGCAGGAACCCCGATTCCAGGAAGAACTTTCGGTTCTCGACAATATCTTTCATCACAAACACCCGGTAATCGCGGCAATCAAAGCCTTTGAGGCAGCTAGTGAGAGCGGTGATACCGATGCCCTGATGACAAGCATTGACCAGATGGACCATCTGAGTGCATGGGATTTTGACGCTAAGGTTAAGCAGATCTTCAGCAGGTTGAATATTGATCACCTGATCCAGGCGGTTAAAAACCTGAGCGGTGGGCAACGTAAACGGGTTGCTCTCGCCAGAACACTCATAGATATCGGCTTTGGAAATCCGGAAGTCTTGCTGATCATGGATGAGCCGACCAACCACCTTGACATTGAAATGGTGGAATGGCTGGAGAACTATCTCAACCAGCAAAACATCACCCTATTGCTGGTTTCGCATGACCGGTACTTCCTGGATAATGTATGCAATGAAATCTGGGAAATGGACCGGAGCTCCCTGTATGAATACAAGGGCGATTATGAAAATTATCTTGAGAAAAAAGCCGCTCGCATAGACAGCGATCTTGCCAGCATTGATAAGGCGAAAAACCTCTACCGCAAAGAACTCGAATGGATGCTGAAGCAGCCTAAGGCGCGAACAACGAAGTCAAAAAGCAGACAGGATTCTTTTTATGAAGTGGAAGCAAAAGCCAAACAAAACCTGGATGAGCAAAAACTGAAACTGGAAATGAAAATGAGCCGGCTGGGTGGCAAGGTTGCTGAATTAAAAAAGGTAAATAAAAGTTTTGGCGACAAAATAATCCTCAGAGGGTTTGACTATACATTTAAAAGGGGCGACCGGATCGGTGTTGTCGGAAAAAATGGCTCAGGCAAAACCACTTTTCTGAATATGCTGCAGGGATTGGAACCTGCAGACAGCGGCAAGATCAATATCGGCGACACCGTTGTGTTTGGAAATTATTCTCAGCTCGGTCTCCAGGTCAAGGAAGATAAACGCGTGATTGAATTTGTAAAGGATATTGCAGAAAGCTTTCCGCTTGCGGGAGGTGGTTCTCTGAGTGCCGGACAGTTCCTGAACCTTTTTCTTTTTCCGCCCGACAAACAATATACCTATATTTCCAGTTTGAGTGGTGGTGAGAAAAAAAGACTTCATTTATTATCCATCCTCTTTCGCAATCCGAATTTCCTCATCCTGGATGAACCCACAAACGATCTCGATCTGCCCACGCTTTCGGTGCTTGAAAATTTTCTTCTGGATTTTCAGGGCTGTCTCGTAATGGTTTCCCACGACCGGTATTTCATGGACCGGATGGTAGAACATTTATTTATTTTTGAAGGGGAAGGCATTATCCGCGATTTCCCCGGAAACTATGGCCTTTACCAGCAATGGCTGAAGACAAAAGATTCTGCTTCTTCAACAACTGAAAGCCGGGCGCCATCTCCAGTCATCGTAAAAGAAGTTGCCAACAGGCCGGAAAAACCTAAGCTCTCTTATAAGGAAAAAAAAGAACTCGAAATATTGGAAAAGGAAATGGAGGTCCTGAGCCGCGAAAAAGAAAATATCACAGAAAGGCTGCATGCACAATCCCTGGCCTATGAAGAAGTTCAGCAATTGTCCGCCCGGTTCAATACAATTACCGAAAACCTCCAAACAAAGGAATTCCGCTGGCTGGAATTAAGTGAAATGCAGGAATCTTAGCCAGCCGCCACTTCTGGATCTGGTGCCGATTTCCCTGGCAATACATGACAACTATACCGGATCATTCGCTATTTTTATAACCTCATCATCTATTCACCCAACTCCACCGGTATGCAGGTTATTGCAGGCGTCTTCTTTCATTTTATCGGTGGATTTGCCTCGGGCAGCTTTTATATGCCCTTTAAAGCGGTGAGAGGTTGGGCCTGGGAAAATTTCTGGATCATAGGCGGACTTTTTTCCTGGCTTATCGTTCCGCCGCTTGCCGCCTGGTTAACGATTCCCCATTTTACCGAGATCATTTCCGGCGCTTCCAGAGAAGTGTTTGGATATACTTTCCTATTTGGTTTGTTATGGGGCGTTGGCGGACTTACCTACGGCCTGGGTGTCCGTTACCTGGGCATGTCGCTCGGCAATTCCGTTGTACTTGGATTCTGTTCTGCATTCGGTGCGCTGGTGCCTTCCATCTATTATAATTTTTTTCCTGCTCCCGGAAAAACTTCTTTCCACGATATGATCAGCAGTCATTGGGGACGAATTGTCGTTGCCGGCGTTGCTGTTTGCCTTTTCGGAATTTATCTCTGTGGCAAAGCAGGCATGGGAAAGGAAAAAGAAGTTCCCGAAGCTGAGAAAAAAAAATCCGTTGCTGAATTTAATCTTACCAAGGGGCTGGCGGTTGCTATTATCTCCGGCATTCTCAGCGCTTGTTTTAATTTCGGGATCGAAGCGGGAAAGCCGATGGCCTATCATGCCGTATCGATGGGATCGAATCCGCTGTATCAGAATAACGTGATCTACGTAGTGCTGTTATGGGGCGGCCTTACCACCAACTTCATCTGGTGTTTTTTTCTGAACCTGCACAACCGCAGCTTTGGGAAGTACACAGACAGAAGCACGCCGCTGGTAAAAAATTATCTGTTCTCTGCACTTGCCGGAACTACCTGGTTCCTCCAATTCTTTTTCTATGGTATGGGAGAAAGTAAGCTTGGAAATGGAGCCAGTTCCTGGATACTGCACATGGCGTTTATAATTCTGGTTGCAAACATGTGGGGATTGATATTGAAAGAGTGGAATTCGGTAAGCAGGAAAACAAAAACAACCATTATTGCCGGTATTGCCACCATCATGTTGTCCGTAATCATGGTGGGCTATGGGAATGCATTGAAACTGGGATAAAAAATTAAGGAGATTATCATGGAGGAACCAAGATCATACAAGCACGTTCAGTATTTGTGGGACGATGCAACTGCAGCTTCATTCAAAGGCGACGAAGTGGCCCTGCTCATTTACCGCTCCAACCTGCTGGGCGCCGACCTGCGACTTACCAATTATGGCGGCGGAAATACTTCCTGCAAAATAAAAATGCCGGATCCGCTGACCGGCAAGGAAACTGAGGTCATGTATGTGAAAGGATCTGGCGGTGATCTGGGCACCCTCAAAAAAAACGGGCTTTCGGTATTGTACATGGATCGCCTGAATGGACTGAAAAAAAGATACCGGGGAATTGAACATGAGGATGAAATGGTAGAACTATTCAACCATTGCATTTTCGATCTGCAGTCGAAAGTGCCTTCAATAGACACCGCGCTGCATGCATTTCTGCCCTTCCGGCACATTGATCATCTGCATCCGGATGCTGCGATTGCAGTAGCTGCGGCGAAGGACGGAAAAAGAATTACAGAAGAGATTTTTAATGGAACCCTGGGTTGGGTTGAGTGGCAGCGGCCGGGATTTGATTTGGGATTAAAGTTGAAAGCTTGTCTGGATGCGCATCCCGGCATTCGGGGAATCATGCTTGGCTCGCATGGATTGTTTAGCTGGGGAGATACCTCTTATCAGAGTTACGTCAATACGCTCGAAATAATTGAACAATGTGCGGATTATATTGAAAAAAATACGGGTAAAAGCAGGCCGGTTTTCGGAGGAATGAAAATAAATTCATTGTCTCCCGAAGAGAGAAAAGAAAAGGCCACGGCGCTCATGCCTTTGCTCCGCGGATATGTATCAACCCAAATGCCCATGATCGGTCATTTTTCCGACAGCACTGCGGTATTGGAATTCATCAACTCCCGGGATCTGGAAAAACTCGCGCCGATGGGCACAAGCTGTCCGGATCATTTTCTGAGAACAAAGATCAGTCCCCTGATTCTTCCGCTTTCAACAAACGATGAACTTAAAGATATTCCCACCCTGCAACAAAAACTGAATTCTGCTTTTGACGCATACCGCATAATGTACAAGGAATACTATGAACGCTACAAACATGCGGGCAGTCCCCCGATGCGCGATCCCAATCCGGTGGTTATGCTCTATCCGGGTGTGGGTATGTTTACCTTCGCAAAAGACAAGGCCACTGCAAGGATCGCCGCTGAGTTTTATGGCAATGCGATTCAGGTTATGAAAGGTGCGGAAGCTATTTCTTCTTATACTTCATTACCCAGGCAGGAGGCCTTTGATATTGAATATTGGCTCCTGGAAGAGGCAAAACTGCAACGGATGCCCAGGGGCAGGCCGCTAACGGGCAGGGTCGCCCTGATAACGGGAAGTGCAGGAGGGATTGGAAAAGCCATCGCAAGGAAAATGGCAGAGGAAGGCGCCGTTGTGATATTGAATGACAATGATAAGGGCCGGCTGGAAATTGCAAAACGGGAATTCGGCCAGCAATTCGGAAAAGACGCTTTTGAATCCGGACTGCTGGATGTAACGGAACCCGCATCGATTCAGAAAATCTTTCAGCAGGCTGTGCTTGCATTCGGCGGCGTTGACATCCTCGTCAATTGTGCCGGAATTTCCATTTCAAAATCATTGGAGGAACATACCGAATCTGACTGGGATAAATTATATGATGTGCTGGTAAAGGGGCAATTCCTTATGACGCAAAAAGCGGTTGGAATCATGCGGAAACAAAATATAGGGGCTGATATAATAAATATCGTGAGCAAAAATGCGCTCGTGTCTGGTCCGAATAATGCAGCTTACGGATCGGCAAAAGCGGCCCAACTGCATCTCAGCCGCCTGAATGCCGCAGAACTGGGAAATGACCATATCCGGGTGAACGTGGTGAATCCGGATGCGGTTATACATGACAGTAAGATCTGGGCGGGGGAATGGGCGGCCGGCCGTGCGAAAGCTTACGGCATTACTGTAGAAGAGTTGCCTGCTTATTATGCAAAAAGAACCTTGCTGAACGAAATGATCCTTCCGGAAGATGTGGCGAATGCATGCTTTGCCTTTGTGGGTGGCTTATTGAATAAATCCACCGGTAATGTATTGAACGTGGATGGGGGTGTAGCTGCTGCCTTTGTTCGATAATATTTGGTAATCTCTTAGGGAAAAAAAGAAACGATCCATGTTATTGGATAAATTAAATATAAGTCACTACAATCAGGACGCGCTTTCTGCACACAAAAAAAGAATTCAATTTCTTCGTGAAGAAATCAAAGATCCGGACGCCATTATTCAGAAACTGGAAAAATTTCAGGTGGCCATTCCCAGTTGGGCGCTGGGGACCGGCGGCACTCGGTTCGGCAGGTTTCCAGGTGGAGGGGAACCCAGGAACCTGGAAGAAAAAATCGGGGACATCGGCCTCCTGCATGCATTGAACCGGTCAAGCGGAGCCATTTCACTCCATATCCCCTGGGATATTCCTTCGGATCCGGCAAAGATCCGGGGTCTTGCTGCTCAATATGGATTGCGTTTTGATGCCATGAACTCAAATACATTCCAGGACCAGCCTGGTCAGGGTTTGAGTTATAAATTCGGATCCTTACAACACACAGATAAAGCGGTCCGAAAGCAAGCTATCACACACAATATCGGGGTGATCAGGCAGGGTATTGAACTTGGTTCAACCGCTCTTACTGTTTGGCTGGCAGACGGATCCAGTTTTCCCGGTCAGTTGAATTTCAGAAAAGCATTTCGGCGAACGCTGGAAAGCCTGCAGGAAATCTATGCGCATCTTCCCGAAAATTGGAAAATATTTGTCGAGTACAAAGCCTATGAACCGAATTTTTATTCCACAACTGTCGGCGATTGGGGGCAATCTCTGTTGTATGCAAAAAAGCTCGGCCCCAAGGCCTTTACCCTGGTGGATCTGGGGCACCATCTGCCCAATGCAAATATTGAACAGATAGTCGCCTTACTGCTTATGGAAGAAAAATTGGGCGGTTTCCATTTCAATGATTCGAAATTCGGAGACGATGACCTTACGGTTGGGAGTATAAAACCTTACCAGCTTTTTTTAATTTTTAATGAACTGATAGAGGGGATGAATGCGCGTTCAATGGATCATGCGCGGGATCTTGCCTGGATGATCGATGCATCGCACAATGTTAAAGATCCGCTGGAAGATCTGTTGCAATCGGTGGAAGCCATAATGATCAGTTATGCCCAGGCTCTCCTGATTGATCATAAAGCACTTGATCTTTCAAGAATGGAAAATGATGTTGTGCAGGCTCAGGAAATATTACAAAACGCGTTCCGTACGGATGTGCGGCCACTGGTCGCTGAAGCCCGGCTTCGGGCAGGTGCCGCGCTGGATCCCCTGTATGTTTTCCGCGAAGCGCGGATAAGAGAAAAATTAGTAAAAGAAAGGGGCAGTAAATCATTTGCAACCGGATTATAATCATGCATGCGCTGCCAGCTATAGCTATATTTGATATTGGCCGCACCAATAAAAAACAGGTATTATTCGATGCGCAATACCGGGTCCTGGAAGAGAAGAATATACAGCTTCCGGAAACAACCGATGAAGACGGATTTCCTTCGGAAGATCTGCAACTGCTGGCAACCTGGGTTAGAGAAAGCTTTGCTGCATTGAAACAAAGAAAGGATCTTGAACTGAAGGCGGTGAATGTTTCTGCCTACGGGGCATCCTTCGTTCATTTGAGCCCCGAGCTGCGGCCGCTAACCCCTCTTTATAATTATCTAAAGCCCTTTCCCGCTTTCCTCCAGGAGGAATTTGACCGGAAATATAACAATGACGGGCAGTTGGGAATGCAAACGGCTTCCCCTCAGCTGGGCCATTTGAATTCCGGAATGCAATTGTACTGGTTGAAAAAACAAAGCCCGGAAATATATCGGCAGATCAGGTATTCCCTGCATTTGCCACAGTGGCTGAGCTTTTTACTATCCGGTGTTTGTGCATCCGAGCTTACGAGCATTGGATGTCATACACGATTATGGGATTTTGAGAAGCAGGATTATCATAAATGGGTGATAGAAGAAGGATTGAAAGAAAAATTTCCCATCATACTACCCGGAGCAAACGTTATTGAACGAAAGGATGGAATAATGGCAGGCGTAGGATTGCACGACAGTTCATCTGCCCTGATACCCTATCTGTCTGTGTTCAATGATCCCTTTGTGTTATTATCCACCGGAACCTGGTCTGTCAGCCTGAATCCATTCAATCATTCATCCTTAACCGATCAGGAACTTAAACAGGATTGTTTATGCTATTTATCCCTGAAGGGAGAGCCGATAAAGGCCTCGCGGTTGTATGCCGGAAAAGAACATGAATTGTTTACTAAGAAATTAGCTGATCAATTTCAATGCGCAGAAGATTATTTTCTCAGGTTAAAAGTGGACAGCTTTTTGGTGGAGAAATGGTTTCAATCAAAAGATCCTGGGATTGCAGCAGCTTTCGCTGATCCTGATAAATCGAGCTCGTACGAAGAAGCTTATCTTGTATTTATGATCAATCTTGTCCGTCAACAGAAAAAAGCTATAAACCTGGTTTTGGAACCCGGCGGTATAGAGCAAATTTTCGTGGATGGAGGCTTCAGCAAGAACCCTTTTTTCATGAATTTGCTCGCACTTTCTTTTCCAGAGAAAAAGATCTTTGCCGCATCCCTCGCACATGCTTCTGCACTTGGTGCCGCGTTGGGTATTCATTCTTCGTGGAATACGGGAGCCATACCTGCCGGACTGTTGAGCCCGGTTCAAATTTCCTAGAATCACAGTTCATTCCCGGACACCGTACTGTATCAAAAATGAACACTCAGGTTTTCATCCTGCACTTAAGTTGCTGACCATCATCCCTATACCTAATTGGCACCAGGTTGGAAAGATCTGATGCATCGGATACTTTACTCTAATTTTATAGATATGTTTAGCAATAATCTCCGCTTTTCTTACCGCAACCTGAAACGACAGAGGATCTATTCTCTTATTAATATCAGTGGACTGGCTGTTAGTCTCGCTGCATGCTGGCTCATCGCCCTCTATGTTTCTGATGAACTAAGCTTTGACAGGTTCAATGAAAAAGCCGACCGAATTGTGCGGGTGGTGCAACATGCCCATTGGGATGGTGGAAGTATGAATATTGCTCTTACTTCGGCCCCTTTTGCGCCCGTTCTAAAACAAAATTTTCCGGAAATAGAAGATGCTGTTCGTATTGACCCGGAGGGTGGTGCTGTGATTCAGCATGGTAACAGCAATTTGAAGGTGGAGGATATGATTGTAGCTGACAAATCATTATTCAATGTCTTCACCTATAAATTTCTGGAAGGAAATGCAGAAACAGCTTTATCTGACCCAGGCTCTATAGTGATAACAGAAAGTCTTGCTCGTATACTATTTGGCTCAGCCGATGCGGCCATGCAACAATTGGTTGTATTTCCCGGCAATGGATCGTGTCACGTTACTGCCGTAATCCAGGATATTCCCGAAAATGCACATCTTCGTTTTCGTGCGGTTAGGCCTTTGCCCGATAATTTTACCAGCGGATGGCAAAACGCTTCTCTTTATACTTACCTGCTTCTGAAAAAACCTTCCGGCATCAATTCACTGCGTGCGACGCTTCCTGCTTTTAGCGACAAGACAATTAAAAAGCAAATGCAGGTTACGGACTATGCCATTGAACTTCAGCCTTTGCTTTCCATTCATCTGCATTCTAATCTGGATTACGAGCTCAGCGCGAATGGAAGCATGGCAAAGGTTTATATTTTCAGTGCCATTGCGTTGCTTATTTTATTAATTGCAATAATAAATTATATCAACCTCGCCACTGCCCGGTCTTCTGCGCGGGTTCGTGAGATTGGGATCAGGAAAACCATTGGCTCCGGCAGGATGCAGTTGGCTGCTCTCTTCATCACAGAAGCCATGCTGGTAACCTGCATTGCAGGAGTGCTGGGCCTCGTTATCGTGCAGCTTTCCATGCCATTTTTCAGGGAACTAACGGGTAAATCACTTTCGCTACAGGATTTTGGGGTGGCCCCGACCATTATATTTACCTTATTGTTTTCGTTGCTGGTCGGATTGATCAGCGGCATTTATCCATCCGTTTTTTTATCGAGGTTCAGGACCATTCCTGCGCTCAAAGGGAATATGGGTAATATTCGTGGAACTGTTTTGTTCCGGAAATCCCTGCTGGTTATCCAATTCGTAATAACCGTCTTCATGATCTCTGCATCTTTTGTAATCTACCGGCAGCTTCAGTATGCCACGCATTCGGATCTCGGTTTTAATAAAGAGCAGGTCGTGACCTTTCATATCGACAACAAAAATCTGCGCGCACAGATCCCCGTCATCAAAGCCAGACTCTTGCTGAGCCCGCTGATCGAAGGGGTTGCAGTGGCGGGGAATCCAATAGGAAATAATGATCTGGGCATGCGCGGTTACTTATATGAAAAGAATGATCTGGGCATTGCGCCGGTTGCCAAAGCGGTGCAGGAGCTTATCGTTGATGAAGACTACCTACCAACCATGCAGATCAAACTGGATGAAGGACGGAATTTTTCTGACCAATTGCCAACGGATCAAACGAATTCCATCCTGGTAAATGAAACACTGGTAAAGGAATTGGGATGGAAACATCCTATTGGGATGAAAATGCGAAAGGCAGAACCGGGATCAGGAACAATGACTGTAGTTGGTGTGATCCGCGATTTTCACACTTATTCCTTACAACATAAAGTACAACCCCTGGTACTTGTTCCACCGCCGAATGTCCAGGAAAAAGATAATCTATATATCCGTCTGGCCAAGGGAAAATCAAATCAGGCCTTGGCATATGTCGATCAGGTATATAAAGGCTTCGACTCCGGCAATCCTGCAGAATATCATTTTCTGGATCTGAATTTTGCGCGTCAATATGCAATGGAAGAAAAACAGGAAACGCTGGCCTTTGTCTTCACCCTGCTTGCTGTATTGTTATCCGTGCTGGGACTATTCGGACTGGTAACATTTACTGCACAGCAGCTTACCAAGGAGATTGGTATCCGCAAGGTAATGGGCGCTTCCGTTCTGAATATTGTTCAGCTTGTTTCAAAAGACTTCCTGAAACTGGTTGCATTGGCCGCGGTGATAGCCCTGCCCGTATCCTGGTATGCAATGCATCGCTGGCTCTCTGATTTTGCTTATCGCATTTCTTTACAATGGTGGGTGTTTGCCGCGGCAGGTTTAGTTTCTGCGCTGATTGCGCTGATTACCATGAGCGTCCGGGCCATTCAGGCAGCCCGTGTAAATCCAATCAAAAGCCTGCGTTCAGACTGAGTAAGAAGCCTACCAGCCTGGGGTGGATCCCCCTGAATAATCGCAGGATTTTTCAAGGAATTGATCCTGATCAACCTATTTAATAGCATTATAATCAATCTGTTATATCCATATCGTAGTTTCCCCGGTTAAACTACTTATGAAGTCGGGGGACTACTATATACCTTTAAACCGTACAGCTCCGAAATTGAAAAACCCGAACGACCGTACCCCCGGAAAACGCTGTACTGATCTCCCAATATTCCTATGATCCATCTTTAATTGTATTAAATCCAAACCTGGGTTCGGCATTGTTTTACGCAAAAATTAAAACGATGTTGAAATCACCATTGACCATTTGCCTTTGCAGTTCATTTTTTCTATTGCCGACTTCTTCTGACAAAGCGGATTCCGGTGCGGCTATATTAAAGAGTCACGCGCACGGATCCCGCCTGAGCTTCTCCGCTTTGGCTCCAAAAGCTCCGCTGAACAAGCAGGAGATGGTTTTCATGAAGAATTATATCAGGAAGAGCGAAAGCAACCTGGTTATCATTAAACATCGAAGCGCAGCGCCCTTTACTATCATTGACTCTATTTTCAGGGTCTATGGTCTGCCTCTTCAATTAAAGTACCTCGCGGTTATCGAATCGGAATTAAAACCATCGGCTATATCTCATGTAGGTGCTCTCGGACCCTGGCAACTCATGCCCGGGACCGCGCGGATCCTTGGCCTGAAAACCTTACCTAAAGCAGATGAGCGAGAGAATTATTACAAGAGCACAAAGGCAGCCGCCAGGTATCTGAAAGATCTTTATGCTCAATTCGGCGACTGGTTACTCGTGATTGCTGCCTATAATGGCGGCCCGAAACCGGTCTGTTCGGCGATGGACAGGTCGGGTAGCCGGAATTTCTGGACTCTCCAGCGCTTTCTCCCTGAGGAAACCCGCCAGCACGTAAAGAAGTTTATTGCTACAAATTATTATTTCGAGGGAAGGGGTAGCCTTACCACCTTAACCAGATCGGAAGCTATTCAATACAAAAAAACGCTGAACGCTTTTGCAATTTCCCATGAAGAAAAGGCCAAGGCCACGAAAACTTCCAAAAAGGGTAGCGAGTTTGCCGATGAAAAGGCTACGGCTATGGAAACTTCTGAAAAGGGTAGCGAGTCTGCCGATGAAAAATTTGAACGACTCATGAAAACCTCGGCGAATCTATTAAGGAGTTCGAATCAACTCCTGGTAAAATCAAAACTTTAATAACCAGACTTGCCTATTTTGTCATGGCTTCATCATTTGTTTACCAGATTACGATGGAAACAAATGCTTATATTTAAATTCTTAAAAGAAACAAATGCAAGACAAAAAACAAAATACCGCGACCGAACCTGAAAAGTCCTTTTTTGAAAAACTTGGTGACCAGGCGGCCCATGTAAAAGAGGAATTGGTGCTGGGAAAAGATCACCTGGTAGAATTCGCCGGGGAGGCCATTGATAGTGTAAAGTCGAAAATTCAGGAGTTCAAAAAGAGAAAGGCTAAACCCGCAAAAAAAGCAACCGCATCCAGGGCCAAAAAACGAATAAAAAAAGTCGCAGCGAAAAAAGTTGTCAAACCCACGGGTAAAAAACCTGCTTCCGCTGCCAAGCGAAAACCCGCAAAGAAAACAGCTCCGCGAAAGAAATCCGTCCGGAAAAAATCCACAGCGCCTGCTAAGAAAGTTGCACGCAAAAGGAGAAAGAAATAGAAATACGGTTCAACTGAAGAATGAGTGTCGCGCACGGTATTCAGAAAGGTAAAAAATCACAGAACCAGAAACCGCGGACTTCTTCTTTTTGCAATGAATCTGCCGGATCAACTGATTTGATTTCAAGCGGTCGATATTCAAATCCTCCTTTGCTGAACGCTACCGGCTGCCTGAAAACAGGACCATCTGTACAGAATGTATGAAATTCTCCGTTTTCTCCGCAGCAGTCGACCGAAGCAGGTATATCTTCGAGAAATTGAAGGTCCAATTTCCGGCCAGCCCATGCTTTCGTCAAATAGCCATCGTTGATGCAGCAGGTATAGGCAACAAATTTTTTTTCAATAAAATCCTGCAGGAGCAGACGCGTATCGCTTTTCCAGAGGGGGAAAATTGCATTCATGGCAAGCGCCTTTAGTTTTTCCTCCCTGTAAGTTCTCAGATCCTCCAGGAATATATCCCCAAAGGCAATTGTATCTAAACCTTCTGATCTTAGTTCGGCCAGCATCTTTCCCATCTGTTCCTCGTACTCTTCATTACTCGTTCCGAACACATATACTTTGCGCAAAGGGATGCCGATGCATTTTGACTGGGCTTCTATCAATTCTTCTCTTATCCCGTGCATGGATAAGCGCTTATACCTTCCGTTCATTGTGCTCAGTAGAAACTTTATCTCATATTCGCCACCGAGCAAAAGCTTATGAAGACAATAGGAACAATCCTTACCTCCGCTCCAGGACAATATGATCGGCTTTTTTTTCATTGAAGTGCAGGGACCTTACTAAAAAATGAATACGTGTGTAAAAAGTGTTTTGATTAAGAAGCCGATGAAGTTAAACCGGGAAGGCCGCAAGTCATACTTTTTCTGTTAAATTGAGGAAATTCAACGAGTTAGTGACAGGGATTTTTTAAACTTCACAGCCGCGATAATCTTCTGTTTAATTTGGATATAAGCAGTATTTTTAGAATACTAACGATTTTTCAATCCTCAAAACAGCTATATGAGTCCCGAACAAAATCCTGTTGTTATTAAAGATTCGCTTGCAAATCCCGCTCCTTTGGGTTTGTTTGGTTTTGGCATGACTACCGTTCTGTTAAACCTGCACAACGCCGGCTTTTTTGAAATGAATTCCATGATCCTGGCCATGGGCCTTTTTTATGGTGGCATTGCGCAGGTGATTGCCGGCATTTTTGAATACAGAAAGAACAATACTTTTGGAATGACGGCTTTCATTTCCTATGGCTCTTTCTGGCTGACACTGGTAGGATTGATCTTAATGGGTAAATGGGGGTGGATCTCCGCATCGTCCGAGTCTGCTATGGTCGCCTACCTGATCCTCTGGGGCATTTTCACTTTACTGTTATTTTTCGGTACGCTCAAACTGAATAAAGCACTTCAATTCGTTTTCGCAACCCTCACCATTTTGTTTTTTCTATTGGCCATAGGCGATGCAACAAAAAACCCTTCCATCACGCATTTTGCCGGTTATGAAGGAATTATTTGTGGTTGCTCCGCTATCTATGCCGCAACAGCCGGATTAATAAATGAGATGTACGGGAGAACGGTGCTTTCAGTTGGAGCAGTCAAATAAAAGAGTTGACGGTTGACGGTTGACCGATATCAGGCGGAGATTCGCAACTAAAGGCCGTCAACGGTCAACAATTCTCAAAACCTCCGACCCTGCAAGCAAAAACGCTCCGACTCCATAAGATTCCGTATCATCTGCAGTAACGGTCTCAGGTTTTTCACCGATCTGCTGCACATTGCCGAGTTTACCATCGGCATGAATGCTGCCGGAAAGTGCGGCCCAGGCTTTTAATACTGCCGGCATATAAGCTGATTTTTTCAGGATCCCGTGATCAATTCCCCAGGCAAGTGCGTAGCAGAAAAATCCTGTTCCACTGGTTTCCTTTACAGGATAATGCAAGGGATCAAGTAAGGATGCGTGCCAGGTTCCGTCGGGCTGCTGTAATTGGGTTATCTTCTCTGCCATATCAAGATAGAGTTTTTCAAACCGCGGCCTATCCGGATAATCTGCCGGCATATTCTCCATCATTCTCACCATACCAGCCATTACCCAGCCATTCCCCCGCGACCAGAAAACCTTACTGCCATTTTTTTCCCGCTGGCCAAAAAATCGGCTATCGCGATAATATAGATGTTCATCTTTATCATAGAGGTAATCTGTGGTTCTCCACCACCATTCGGATGCGCTGTCCAGGTATTTCAGATCTTTTGTTACCGAAGCCAGGTAAGCAAATGCCGGCGGTCCCATGAATAATGCATCGCACCATGCCCATTCGCGGGCGACGATCCCATCCTTAAATTCCAGGCTTTCGGTATGCGGTCTGTTCATGATACTGTCGGCCTGGTTCCGGAATTGACGGATCCATGACGGTTCATGAAAAACCATGGCGAGTTGCGCGAAGGTTTGGCCCACGCAATAATCATCTGCATGTGAGCGGCCCGGCCCCGTGTTCCAATTCAGATCGCTGCCAATATGTTTGAGGAAATCGAAATAAACGGTATCTCCTTTTTGCTTTGCAAACGCAATTAATCCCGCATAAGCGGCACCGTTGGTCCAGTGATACTCAGGATGTGGCCATCCCTGAGTTCTCCATAGCTGAAGCTGCCAATCGCCTGCCTCCTTCGAAATCCGATAAATAGAATCGGCAGTGAGAGCCTGTTGGGAGAATCCCTGTTGAACAAATAAAAGACCAACCATTATTGCCAGAACTTTCTGTGCTTTTCTTTTCATAATAGGCAATTCATTTTTAAAGTTCTGATTTATCAATTGAAATCAGGGAAAAAATTCCCCAGATCAAAATACTTTGTTTCGAACCGCCATGGTGCTGATTGCGCCGGATGAATTAATTTTGCACGCATGGACAGTAAGCCTTCCAACGGGATTCAAACAAAGAAACTGGTTATTGTCGGCGGCGGATTCGGTGGTGTGAACCTTGCCCTCGGCTTGAAAAAGAATCCTCATTTCCACATCACATTCATTGATAAAAACAATTATAATTTTTTCCCGCCCCTGATTTATCAGGTGGCCACGGGATTTCTGGAAAACTCGAACATCAGTTATCCATTCCGGAAATTGTTCCGGAAATATCATAATATCCAATTTCGGCTGGGAGAACTGGAAAGTGTGGATACGGTCGGTCATATTTGTCATTTGGATAATGGTGACATTCCGTACGATTACCTGGTGTTTGCCACCGGGGCCGAAACAAATTATTTCGGAATGGAGAATGTGAAGAAGTATGCAATTCCCATGAAGAATGTGAATGACGCATTGAACATGCGCAATACTATTTTTCAAAGGCTGGAGCTGGCGAGTATTTGCACCGACCCGAAGGAGAGAAAGAGATTATTGACCCTGGTTGTAGCCGGTGGCGGCCCGACGGGCGTGGAAGTCTCCGGTATGTTTGCCGATCTCCGTGCGCACAGTCTTCGAAAAGATTATCCCGAACTGAATGGGATAAAGAGTCATATCTATCTGATCGACGGAGGATCTCATTTACTGGCTCCCATGAGTGCTGCATCCCAACAGGATACCTATGATGAGCTGCATAAAATGGGCGTGATCATTAAGCTGCATACCCAGGTGAAAGATTTTTTCGAAGGCAAAGTATTTTTGTCGACCGGCGAGATCATTGAAGCAAAAACCCTGATCTGGACCGCCGGCGTAACGGCCATCATGTTTGAAGGCATTCCGAAAGAAAGCTATGGCAGGGCAAAGCGTATGGCCGCAGATGCATATAATAAAGTTGCCGGCTTGGATGATATTTTTGCTATCGGGGACACCTGCATACAAACACATGAAGATGCGTATCCCAATGGACATCCTCAACTGGCCCAGGTGGCCATGCAGCAGGCGCGATTGCTGGCGAAGAACCTGGAAGCTATGGTTATGGGGAAGGCGCTTAAACCATTTCGATACCGCGACAAAGGAACCATGGCCATTATCGGGCGTAACCGCGCCGTCGCAGATATACCTGTACCCAAGCTTCATTTCAGGGGATTCATTGCCTGGGCCATGTGGCTGTTCATTCATTTGATCTCCCTGATTAACTACCGGAACCGCATCAAAACATTATACAATTGGATGGTGGCTTATTTTAATAAGGATCAGTCGCTCAGGTTCATCGTCAGACCCCAAAAAAAAGAAATGGAATTATGGTAAAATCTATCAGGATCTTTTCGCCGCTCATTTTGCTTTCAATGGCCTTTGGCGGATCTGAGCATTCCGCAACTCCCGGTCATTCTTCTTATGACACTTCCATTAAGGTCTATCCCGGATACCATCTTGTATGGCAGGATGAATTCAATGGGAATGCGCTTGGAGCAGGCGACTGGAACTATGAAACGGGTGGAAGCGGATGGGGCAATCATGAGCTTGAATACTACACCGCGGGCAACAGAAATGCCTATCTGCAGGATGGCAATCTCGTGATCGAAGCGAGAAAAGAGGATACAGCCAATCGCAATTATACTTCAGCGCGGATAAATACTGCAGGCAAACATGAATTCTTGTATGGGAGGATCGATATGCGGGCCAAGCTTCCGGTTCAAACAGGGATGTGGCCTGCTTTGTGGATGTTAGGAAATGATATCGGTGTTAAAGGCTGGCCGCTCTGCGGGGAAATTGATATTATGGAACTGATTGGAAAAAATCCGAAGCAGGTTGTGGGTTCATTTCACTGGAAAAACGATGATGGAACAGAAGGCACGCTGAATAACAGGTATTCATTGTCCCTTGCGGATTTTTCTCAGGACTTTCATCTCTACAGCCTTATTTGGGAAAAAGACGGGTATGAGATTCTGGTGGACAATCAGGTTTATGTAAAAGCAAAAGCGAGCGAAATCAAAGCCACGTACAATCCATTTAATCATCCCTTTTTCCTGATCTTCAATGTGGCTGTTGGCGGGGATTGGCCGGGGCCGCCTGATAGCAGTACGCAATTTCCCCAGAAGATGTATGTTGATTACGTAAGGGTATATCAGCACTAGTATCCATGGCATAATATTTTAACCGGTTTGAAAAGTCGAGGCCTTTATCATGCCTTGGATTTACAAATTAAATATGGCATTTCTCTCACGGCAGTTGTTTATCAAAGCGTCTTTTATACCCCATTCAGGCATGGGTCTGTTTACAAAAACATATATACCCAAAGGTACGCGGATCATTGAGTACAAGGGAAGAATGTCCACATGGAAAGAAGTAAACCACAGAAAATGGACCAACCGGTATATTTTTTATATTGACAGAGATCATGTGGTGGATGCGTCCACGTATGAGAAAGCGCTGGGGCGGTTTGCGAATGATGCAAAAGGAATACACCGGAATGGTGGTTTGAAGAACAATGCAGAATATGTTGCAGATGGGTTTAGGGTTTATATCGACGCAACCCGGGATATTCCGCCAGGCGCCGAGATCCTGGTTGACTACGGGAAGGAATACTGGGATATCATCCGGTACAACCAAAAGATAGCCAATAACTGACACATGATCAACGGTACGATTCTGCAATACTTTCACTGGTATTTGGAGGCGGACGGAAAACTCTGGAACCGGTTAAAAGAAGAAGCGGAAATGCTGACGGATATGGGAATTACCGCAGTGTGGATCCCGCCTGCCGGTAAGGGAACCACCGGCGGGTATTCGATCGGATATGATGTATATGATATCTATGATCTTGGCGAATTTGATCAGAAAGGATCCGTAAGAACAAAATATGGAACGCGTGAAGAGCTGATTGCTGCGGCTGATGCTGTCCATCATGCGGGAATGAAACTTTATGTAGATGCCGTGCTGAATCATATGGGCGGCGCAGATGAAAAAGAGAAAATTATGGTTCGCCGGGTGAACCCCGAAAACCGGAATGAGTTTATCAGTGAGCCCTTTGAGATTGAAGCTTACACAAAATTTATTTTTCCCGGAAGGAAAGGAAAGTATTCCCAGTTTATCTGGGATTTTCATTGTTTCTCCGGGGTTGATCATGGTGATAATCTTGAAGAAAATGGCATCTTCAGTATTGTCAATAATGCATATGGTGAAGGATGGGAAGAAGTGGTGGATGATGAAAAGGGAAATTATGATTACCTGATGTACGACGATATTGAATTCCGCAATCCGGCCGTGCGGGAAGAGATAACGCACTGGGCAAAATGGTTGCATGAAACCCTCCACTATGATGGACTCCGGCTGGATGCCGTAAAACATATTTCACCCGGATTTTTCAATGAGTGGCTGGATGTATTGCGGAAAGAAATCGATCCGGAATTATTTGCAGTGGGTGAATACTGGGCGCCGGGAAATCTCCCTCTGCTCTTGAAATATATTGAAGTGACAGAAGGAAGAATGAGTTTATTCGATGCGTCACTGCATAAGAATTTCCATGAAGCTTCACGTATGGGAAAGGAATATAAATTAAATACTATTTTTGACAATACGCTTATTTCTGTGCGGGCGGATCTTTCTGTGACGGTAGTTGCAAATCACGATACACAACCTCTGCAGGCCCTTGAGGCCCCCATAGAGCCCTGGTTCAAACCCCTTGCCTATGCCCTGATCCTTTTGCGCGACGAGGGATATCCCTGTATTTTTTATCCTGATTTGTACGGGGCGCACTATTCTGACAAAGGGCACGATGGCCAGGTTCATGAGATCACGCTGGAAAAAGTAAATGGACTGGATCTGTTGATCCGCGCGCGCAAAGAGTTTGCATTCGGTGAACAAAAGGATTATTTCGATCATGTCAGTTGTGTTGGATGGACGCGGGCCGGTGATGCAGGGCACGAAGGTTGTGCGGTGCTTATCAGCAACGATCTGGAGGGATTTAAAGATATGGAAATCGGAAAGCCTTATGCAGGCAAACAGTTCACGGACTTTCTCCAAAATCATCAGGGCATCGTAACGCTGGATGAAAACGGTAAGGGAAAATTCCAGGTATCAGCGGTGTCTGTGAGTGTTTGGGTAGAAAGGGTTGACGGGTGACGCAAGACAGAATCAGGTGAAAGATTCCATCATTTTTTTGCTGCCGGCAAAAAATGGGATCCGTTGGTGGAGGGATAATGGTGTTATTTGAAGAATCTTTTGTTGTCCGTTCGTTGCCGCACCTCCGGCCACTTCAAGAATAAATGCAAATGGATTGCATTCATAAACGAGGCGCAGTTTGCCCTCCGGATTTGCTTTCGTTCCCGGATACATAAATATTCCTCCTTTAAGCATATTGCGATGCAGGTCAGCTACCATGCTTCCTGTATATCTTTGGGAATAAGGACCGCCGCTTTCTTTTGTTTTTCGCTGGCAGGCATCGATATATTTCTGCACTTTTTCATTGTAGGCAAAGAAATTTCCATGGTTTACTGAATAGATCTTTCCCTGCTCCGGGCAGTGGATATCCGGATGACTCAGTGTAAATTCTCCTATGGATGGATCGAGTGTAAATCCGTTAACGCCTCTGCGTGTTGCATATACCAGCATGGTAGAAGACCCGTAAATGATATAACCTGCGGCGACCTGCAATTCTCCTTTCTGTAAAAAATCCTTTACCGTACAGGGCGATCCTTTTTCGCTTATTCTTCTATAAACACCGAAGATGGTCCCGATGGAAATGTTCACATCAATATTGCTGCTGCCATCTAACGGATCTATTACCACGACGTACTTGGACTGGTTGCACAGTTCCTCATTAAATGCCACTAAATCATCCAGCTCTTCCGAGGCGATGCCGGCGCAGCTGACGCCCCGCTGGAGCACGGCCATAAATTCGGCATTGGCAAATTCATCGAGCCTTTGTACGGATTCTCCCTGGATATTAACGGAACCTGTCTCGCCGAGAATGTCTACCAGCCCGGCCTTATTCACCTCCACATTCACACGTTTGGCGGCAAGTGCGATATCCCGCAGCAGGTTGCTCAGCTCGCCAGTAGCATTGGGCAGGGACCTAAGTTCCTGTTTTCTAAATTCTTCTAAGGTCAGGATGTCCCGGTTGATGATCATGCCCACGAATGTATATAATCTTTGTTTTCAATGTCCAGGGCGGCCCGCGTTAGCATTAATGGATGAAAGCTGTCGAGCATGACCGCCAATTCTTTGGTTTCTTTTACACCCAGACTTTTTTCAACCGTTCCCGGGTGTGGTCCGTGGGGTATGCCGGCGGGATGGAGGGTGAGCATACCCCGGGTTACCTGTTTGCGGCTCATAAAATCACCGTCGACATAGTAAAGTAATTCGTCGCTGTCTATATTGCTGTGGTTATAGGGGACCGGGATAGAAAGCGGATGGTAGTCGAACATCCGGGGAACAAAGGAGCAAACAACAAAATTACGCCCCTCAAAAGTCAGGTGCACTGGTGGCGGCTGATGTACGCGGCCGGTTATGGGCTCAAAATCGTGGATCGAAAAGGCGAAAGGATAGCAGCAGCCGTCCCAGCCAATGGTATCAAAGGGATGATGGCCATAGTGAATGCCGTAGAGAACACCCTGTTTTTTCGTTTTGATCAGAAAATCCCCCTTTTCGTTTACGGTCCTTAACTCACCAGGGGTCCGGATATCACGCTCGCAATAGGGTGAATTTTCCAGCAATTGACCATAAGGGCTAAGGTATTTTTTAGGAAAACGGATCGGACTGAAGGATTCCACCAGGAAAAGGCGGTTTTGGCCGTCATTGAACAGTATCTGATAGATGGTTCCCCGGGGAATCACGAGATAATCTCCGTCCCGGAAAGGAAGAGAGCCATATTGGGATTCCAGCATTCCCGTTCCTTCATGCACAAAGATCAGCTCGTCTGCGTCTGCATTCTTATAAAAATAGGTTTTCATGGAATCCTTGGGTGAAGCCAGGGAAATGTGGACATCATGATTCACCAGGATGGGCTTTCGGCTATCGAGGAAATCTGCGGCCGGTTTGATGTTGAAACCCTCCAGGCTCCTGTGTTTCAACATTCTTTCCTCGGCAATCTCTGGTTTTACAGAAACCGGCTCATCCGTGCTGATGATGGCAGTGGGGGGGTGACAGTGATAAAGTAGGGAGGAATCATTCGAAAACCCTTCCGTGGAGAAAAGCTGTTCCGAGTACAAGCTCCCATCGGGCTGGCGGAACTGAGTATGCCGTTTGGGAGGGATTTTGCCCCGCTGGATATAGGAAGGCATGGTAATTATTTAAAATCAAGGTACACATGTTCCAAAAAATATTTTGTTTTCGTGAAAATATTTTTATTTTTACTGGCTCGCCTTCCTTTGAAAATTTCCTCCGCACACTCCTTGTAAGCATTATAAGCGGCTAATGACTTTACGGGCCCATGCGATCTGTTATCCATTCCTATGAATGCATTTTTTGCATGAATGTCATAAACAGATCAACGATGCAGTTAACGGGCAAATCGACCGGTCTCGACGAAAAGTTGGATGGTTTACTCTCTTTATTGATGCACGAATTTGAAGAAGCCAGCACGGTGCCTTTGACTTTGTTTCACGACCGTTATGGCGAGCTGTTCGGCAATGACCTGGACGGACTTCAGGAGATCCTCTTTGAAGATGGGCTGGTCAGGGCCATTGTGGGTCCGGATGGCCTCGGCATGCAGATAACCCCCAAGGGCATGCAGTTTATGGCCAAAGGCGGTTATTCCCGCGGGATCCGGGAGGAAATGATCAGTCATGAGGATGCCCTCCGGGCTCAGAAAACAGCAAAAAGCTGGAATAAGGTCGTCATCATCGGATTTATTATCGCTATGGCCGTTTGTTTCTACCTTCGCCATAGATCCAGTTGATCTAAGGCGCCCATGAGACCCGACTATCCAAATAAAATCTTTACTGACCAGCGCGGAGATTATATTTTCCTGGTCGAATTCCTCGCCACCGGTGCGCGCTAGCTATTTGTCAGGTTCAGGTATCCAATTCATTCCTCACTAATTTATTTTTATGGAACGCAGCAAAAGCGTCCGTCTTTCTTCGGCTCCGGAAAAAGATTTTCTTCCTTTATACGGAACGGACCATATCGAATTCTACGTGGGCAACGCCAAACAGGCAGCCCATTATTATATTACCGCATTCGGATTTCAAGGAATTGCATATGCGGGACCTGAGACGGGCATCCGTGACCGGGCCAGTTATGTACTCAGGCAAAACAAACTGACTTTTGTCTTTACTGCTTCACTTCGTCCGGGAACGCCGATTGCACAGCACGTTGATAAACACGGTGACGGTGTGAAAGCGATCGCGCTGATAGTGGATGATGCAGCCGATGCCTGGAAAGAGACAACCTCGCGTGGTGCCCTGAGTTACCGGGAGCCCGAAACCGTTTCGGATGAAAGTGGTGAGCTGGGCATTAGCGGGATCCATTTGTACGGAGACACTGTGCATTTATTCATTGACCGCAAGCGATACGCGGGATTGTTCATGCCCGGATTCAGAAAATGGGATCCCGGTTTTGAAAGCAGCAGCACCGGTCTGCTCTACGTGGATCATTGTGTGGGCAATGTAGGGTGGAACCAGATGAATAGATGGGTTTCTTTTTATGAAAACGTGATGGGATTTAAGAATATCCTTACGTTCGACGACGAAGATATTTCCACGGAATATTCTGCTTTGATGAGCAAGGTGATGAGTAACGGGAATGGATATGTGAAATTCCCGATCAACGAACCTGCAGAAGGCAAGAAAAAATCGCAGGTGGAGGAATACCTGGAATTCTACGAAGGCGAAGGCGTACAGCACGTAGCCCTGGCCAGTGATAATATTGTGAAGACCGTAACAGAACTCATGCAGCGCGGTGTGGAATTTCTGAGGGTGCCGGATGTCTATTATGAAGGGCTTGAGGAAAGGGTCGGCAAGCTCGAGGAGAAAATGCAGCAGCTTAAAAATCTCGGGGTGCTGGTTGACCGTGACCCCGAAGGATATCTGCTGCAGATCTTCAGCAAGCCCGTGCAGGACCGGCCTACCGTATTTTTTGAGATCATCCAGCGCAAAGGCGCAAAAAGCTTCGGCAAAGGAAATTTCAAAGCTCTTTTTGAGGCGATAGAGAAGGAGCAGGAGAAGAGGGGGAACCTGTAGGGGTTGATGGTTGATAGTTGATGGCTTTTCCCACCGAAGCGTTTGGCATTTATTGTTTCGCGTTAAGTTCCTCGTATGAAATTAATTTCTTTCTTCCATAACCAGCAGGAAGCATTCGGGTTTATCCGGGGTAATCTTGTTTTTCCCATGCATGATTTGGATCAGCGTTTGCCGGAGACAATTGATTCGTTTTTACTTCAATGGGATTTAATGATGCCGCTTGCACGGGCCGCCGAAGAAAAAGTATTCAGTGATCAATACTTGCAGCGGTTGGGAATACCGGTAAATGAGGTCAGGCTGCTGGCTCCGGTGCCCAGACCCGGGTCCTGCCGTGACGGATATGCATTTCGCCAGCATGTGGAAACAGCGAGACGAAACCGGCGTTTGCCGATGATTCCCGAATTTGACCAATTCCCGGTTTTTTATTTTACAAATCACCGCTCCATTCGCGGCCCGGGCGAAGTGCCATGCATGCCTGATCATTTTAAGCAACTTGATTTTGAACTGGAGGCCGCCGTGCTGATTGTAAAGCAGGGAAGAAATATTCGGGCGAAACAAGCGGATAAATATATCGGAGGGCTCATGGTCATGAACGATCTCAGTGCGAGGGCCCTGCAAATGGAAGAAATGAAACTCAATCTGGGTCCGGCCAAAGGAAAGGACTTTGCCACATGCACCGGGCCCTGGCTGGTAACCACGGATGAACTGGAAGAATTTGAGACCGCGAGCGCCGAAGGTCATTCGGGCAAAGGCTGGAACCTGGACATGGTCTGCCGTTTGAACGGGCGTGAATGTAGCCGGGGTAAATTGGGTGACATGCAATGGACCTTCGCGGAGATCATT